>Ga0209075_1001454_pt1 | contig 22202 bp, 14 predicted proteins | sample Stecom2011_FD_187523 | JGI IMG/M metagenome (GOLD analysis project Ga0209075, IMG submission 187523) | Agricultural soil microbial communities from Utah to study Nitrogen management - Steer compost 2011 (SPAdes) (version 2) | ecosystem: Environmental > Terrestrial > Soil > Agricultural land...
AGTATCTTGAAGATCGTTACGCGGTTTACCGTAACCTTAACCAAATACAGCGCACCGAAGACTTGGCCATGGGGATCACCTTTGACTTTCGTTTAGGCTATGGCGAGGCGAGCCCCTCAGAGCATGGTAACCTGCTGCGCTACATCGGTAACTATCAACACATCATCGGCGTCGGCGACGATCACTTGTTGCATCTCGAGCTGAGTGTCGATGGTCGCGACCACTTAGACTCCAAAGGCTACGACAGTGCTATTTGGCGCAGTAAAGTGGCTTACAACATTATGCAGAACGTCAACAACCGCTGGTATGCCAGCTTCAGTTACGACGCCGGACAAAACCTTGAACAATACGAAGAGCTAACCGTGGGCGGCAGTGTTGGCCTGCGCGGGTATCCCGCCGATTTCCAGCGGGGTAAAAAACGCATGATCGCTAACATCGAGCGCCGTTATTACTCCGACTGGCACTGGTTTAACCTTATTCGGGTCGGAGCTGTGGGGTTTATTGAAGCCGGCAAGGCTTGGGATGGGCCCATCCAAAGCAATAATAAAATACTTGCCGATGTCGGCTTTGGCTTGCGCTTTAGCTCCAGTAAGGCACGGGTGGGCAGTATTGTGCACATCGATATTGCCACGCCTTTGGTGGACAGAGACGGCATCGATGATTACCAGCTCTTGATCGAAGCGAAAAGACAGTTTTAAATCGGCTGCGACTTTTTAGACAGTTTGTTTGGCCTTTAACCACAAAGCTTAGCCGTCATTGCCGCCGACTCTGCTGCGCAGCCACAGTGGCGAGCCTTGAACGTTAACTTAGCTTTTTAAGGTGTGTTAAGGCGCATAAGCGTTTAATTATAGGATGAGTTTCTATATTATCGGCACACGATAAAACACTAACCATAGGGAAGACTGATGAAGAAGATTTTGGGATTAATTATTTTTGCTTTGGCCTATGTCGGCTTAACGTATTACTCGGGCGTGGTTGGCGAGCAATACATTAATGAGCAGGTAGAGCTGACTCGCAAACAAAACGCTAACGCCAACATCGACGTCGAGCTGAATAATTATCAGCGGGGTATCTTTAAAAGTACCTTCAATGTCACGATGCAGGCCGCAGCCCACCAGTTTGGCGCCGAGACCGCGACCGTACACTCTAATGCAGAGGTGTTTCATGGGCCAGTTATTTTTGCCGATGGCATACGGTTTGGCTGGTTTTACGCGCGTACCGACAATGCCCTTAGCTTTAGCGATGCCGAGATAAACGCTCTGCTGACGTCCATCTTGCCGCAAGGGGTAGGGCAGATGATGATGCTCGGTGAGTTTGGCGGTGGCTATAAGGCCGATTGGCGCACCGATGTGATTAGCTACCAAGATGAAGACAACGACTTTTTAGTCGCGGGCCTAGATGTCCACAGTCGCGGCAGATTTGATTCGCTGGACAGCGCCGGCACATTTTCCAGTGGCGATATCAGCGCGCGTTTAAACACCGATGTAGAGCTGTCCTCTACGCCTATTTATGGCGATGTTGAGGTAGAGTTTATTGCCCCTCAAGTGCCCCTGACGTCTATTCGCATGCAGGTTGACGCCATTAACGTAACCATCGCCGATGGGTCAAAAAACATCATTAAAAACGTTTTATTGCAACAGCAACAGCGTTTAGAAAACGATAAAATAAATTCAAAAATGCGCTTTAGTGTCGACTCTGTCGAGGGTGCGTTTCCGCTCAATGATGTGTATTACGAGATGGAGCTGAAGCAGGTGTCGCAAGCGGCTATGGCAGCTTGGGCCGAACTGTCGCCTAAACTGCAAGCCGAAGACGCGTTTAGTGCCTACGAGCAAGAGCTGCGCGAGGCATTAGCGCTGCTGTTAAGCAAAGATCTGAGTTTGTCTACGGCGTTGGGCGGCAAAGCCATGGGTGGCTACCTAACCACTAAGCTCGACTTAGAATATGTTCCCCCCAGCGATGGTCGCCCTTTAGAGACCTTAAGCAGCACCGAAGACTATATTGCACTGATCAAAGGCAGTGGCCAAATCATTATCTCGAAGGAGATTATCGAAGGCAGCGCATTGCAATTTTTACTGGCACCGTATCTGGATGTTTATATTGTGCAGCAAGGCGATGAGTATGTGGTCAATGCCCGAATCAACGATGGCAAGCTCTGGATCGGCGACAGCGTTATCGATTTGGCGCCCTGGGTCGAGATGTATCTAGCGGCCGTAACCGCGCAACTGTAAGTTTGCTACTTTTCAGTTGTTTACACTGACGCAACAAGGGTTTGCATAGGCAGGGTTATTCTATAAGGGTAGTAATCAGTGATTGATGGATGACCTTTTAGGAGATACCCAATGAAAAAAGCATTGACAGTTATAGCCCTGATGTCGACTTTAGCGTTCACCACAGCGGCATCCGCTAACGCTGAGCGGCATCATATGTTAACCCCCCAGGCACTGCTGAGCGACCGAGTTGCAGAGCAGTTGGCTTTAACCGATGAGCAAAAGGTGCGTATTCAGGATCTAGTTGAAGCGCACCGCAGCCAGTATCCCCAGACAGATAGGAAGCAGGCTTTTAAGCAAAATCGCGAGGCGGTTGAAGCTTTAATGGCCGAGCCCGTGTTTGATGAAACAGCAGCACGAGAGCTGTTAAACGAGGCCACTGAGCGCCGATTGCTGAGTATGAAAACTCAGCATGAAATTAGCCGCATATTGACACAGGATCAGCGTCAACAACTGACTCAATTGCGCCAGCGGCGCCTTGGCAAGGCCTCCCACGGGCGATACAAACATCGTCGTGATGGCAAACGTCAACAGCACTAAAGGTTTATCCCGAGACGCTTACCTTAAGCGGGCAACATTAAAAAAGGCGGGGTCCGAGCAAAAATTTTGCTCGGACCCCGCCTTTTTAGATTAAGCCTATTGTCCTGTTAAAGCTTCCACAACACCGTCAAAGGCGTCTTTGGCTTGGTAGGGGCCATCGGCTGGGCCACCGAACAGCAAAGGCCAGTCATCGGCGCCTTGGCGAGAGTCAAAGTCCAGTAACCAGCTGTCGCCATCCCATAGACCCCAGATGGTAATACCGCCGCGCAGGTGCGCCGGGACAACGTCTAGATACGCCTCGACAATGGCTTTGTAACGTGCTTTTTGCATTGCCTTGGCTTGGTTTGTGTAGCTGCTATGCTGCGGAAATGGCTCGGCCGCATAGGGGTTGTTTAACGGCACGTCCAGCTCGGTAATTTTAACCTTTAAACCGCGATCGACAATGGCCTGGAAGGCGCTGCGAATGTCGGCGGTTGAAGGCCAATCAATTTGCACGTGCATCTGAAAGCCTACGCCATCGATAGGGGCATTGTCAGCGGTTAACTGATCGACAATTTGCAACAAACAAGTGAGCTTGTTGTGATTGCCACCCTCGGTGTCGTAATCGTTATAGTACAGGTCGGCATTCGGGTCGGCGTCATGGGCCGCATTAAACGCCTCGGTTAAAAAGTTGGCCCCCAGTTTGCGATAAAACAACGAGTCGCGAAAACAACTGGATTGGTTTTCATCAATCACTTCATTGGCCACATCCCAGCTTTCTACACGGCCGGCAAAGTGATCGGCAATGGTGCTAACGTGCTCGTTCAGCATGGCCTGAAAGTCACCGCTATAGCTTTCCATCCAAGCGGGAACTTGGTAGTCCGAGTGCCAGATAAAGGTGTGACCGTGCACGCCTAGACCATTTGCTTGTGCCCAGTTAACCATGGTATCGGCGTTACTAAAATCGTAACTGTTTTGAGCTGGGTGCAAGTAGCTCATCTTCATGATGTTGCCGGCGGTTAATTGGTTAAAGTGCTGTTTAATGGTGATTTGTTTTTCTGGCAAGCTTAAAAAGCTGCGGTGCTCGTTACCCGCCGATACCGCCATCCCGATGGGGAAGTCGGCCAAACTGTAGAGGTGATCGGCGCTGGCCTCAGAGCTGGAGGATGAGCTTGAAGAAGAACTGCTCGAGCTGGAGGAGGTGCTGCTAGAGCTGCTGCTCGAGGATGAACTAGAGCTAGAGCTGGCAGTACCGCATAGAGAGCCTGTGACAGATGGCACCTCGGTGGTGCCGTTGGAGTTACCCTGAAAGCCAAACTCAGCACTCTGACCGGGTTGTAGGCTGCCATTCCAGCTAAGGCTGCTGGCGCTATAGGGGTTGTCGCCCGAGAGGTTGGCGTTCCAGAGGTTGCTTACCCGGTTATCACCGGCGTATTGCCACTGTACGTCCCAGCCTTGTACGGCTTGGGCGGTGTTGTTAGTCACCCGGATGTTGGCGGTAAAACCTGAGTTCCACGCGTTGCTAACGGTGTATTCACATTGGGCCAGAGCCGTGTGTGATACACTGCTAAGGGCCACAGCAAAGGCGGCGCTGGCTCCAAAACGCAGTCGTTTACTGTGTCTTAGATGAGCGAGTTGGGCAAAAATATTCATAATAAAGCTCTTTTATTGTCGGTGTTTAGGCAGTGGCATAGCCACTTATTATGGTTGTCGCCGTTATAAGCAATAAAAATCAACGCCCTAACGGCTGCTAACATCGCGATGTTTAATAAATAGTCCATAAGACTATTTGGTCGAAGGTTAGACCCCGTGGCCAATAGGCTCAAATGGATCAGGCGCCAATGCCACAAAGTGTGAACTCAAGCGCGGCTGACATTAAGTTATGGAATAAACAGCTCAGTGGGAGTGTGCGCGGGGTTGCCTTTATCAGGGTTGTTGTAGGGGTTAAATGCGTTTAACGACGCGGCATCGAGACGCTTGATGCTTTTGTTGGGTAATTTTGAGAGTATTGCATGGCGCGTTAATGCCCCGATCAAGAAGGCTTTTTGTGAAAGTCATATCCGACGCCGATAGCGGCACAGTTAAGATGAATAAGTTTGGTAAACATTATGAGTATGCGTGATAGAAGTAACCGCTATGGTGCGGTAAGTCGTTTTTTACACTGGGCCATGACGGCCATAATTGCCTGGCAATTTACCACCGTGCTGGCCCGCATTTTAATAAAAGACAGCGCCTTAGATAACTTTTTATGGAGCACACACAAAGCCTCTGGCTTGTTGATCATTGTGTTGGCGCTGCTGCGGTTGCTGTGGGCGCTTAGCAATACTGGCCGACGGCCACAGCCGGTAAACGTGGTATCGCGTGTCGGACACGCAGCTTTATACGCATTGATGATTGCCGTGCCGGCGCTGGCGCTGTTGCGCCAATACGGGTCGGGGCGGGCGTTTGAGGCGTTGGGTGTTAGGGTATTTGCCGGTTTTGATACAGGCAAAATCACTTGGATGACCGACCTTGGCAGCTTGCTGCACAGCAACTTAGGTTGGCTGTTGTTCGTGGCGATTGTCGGTCACGTGGCGATGGTGATTTGGCACCAAATAAAAACCCCTGAGCAAAATGTATTGCCCAGAATGTGGCGTTAATACAAGTAATCGGTTTTTTGTTAAAAAAAGCCGGCGTATTAACGCCGGCCTACAGCGGTAAAACTATTATTAACGCAATTGCACAAAAACAGCCGTGGTTAATGCCGGAACGGTTAATTGTTGGCCGCGTACACTGGCGCTGGCGGTAATAACATCGGCCGAGTTTTGCTGCGCCGGGTGCAATTGCAAACTGCCATCCAGAGGATTCTCGATCACTTGTTTGCTGTTGCTGGGGTTAAACACCACCAGTATCGCGGCGTATTGTTGGTCCAACCCTTGGGTGTCGATGAGGCTCATTACGATAAGCCCGGGCACTTGCTCGGGTCCGGTGTTGTGAAACGCCAAGCTCGACTCCACCTGTGCTGCCCTGGTTAACCGAAACAGCGCCGAGCTGTGCCGAATGGCTAGCCACTCTTGGAACACAGCTTTGGCTAAAGCGATATCAGCGGCTGTGGGGTTAGCGTTTGGGTCGGCAATGATTTGAGTAATCAGGTTATAGTTGCTGCCGTCTTTGTCCTCCCGTGGCAGGCCGACATTCCAGTTGTTACTTTGGCCGGTAAAGTCGACGCGGTTAAACCAATCGCCCGAGTCGTAACTGTCGCGCTCCATCGACTTAGAGCGCAGTAAATCAACCCCCATATGAATAAACGGAATGCCCTGCGCCAGCATCGGCACGCTGAGCGAGAAGTTGTGCATCCGCACTCGCTCGGTGCTGCTCATACCGCTGGCGGCTTTGTACATTAGGTTATCCCACAGGGTTTGATTGTCGTGCTTAGAGACGTAATTAATGCTCTCTTGTGGGTCGGCGGTGTAGCCGGCTTTTAAATCAAAGTAGGGCACCTCGGCGCCCGTCACTTGATTACCGTTGCGGTCGATTAACGGGTAGCTGCTAAGGCTGCCCGCTAAGTTTACGCGCAGGCGGTCGGTTAGGTCTATCAATTGCTCCGCTTCACTGTTGGCGCCCGAGTTGAAGTTATTGGGGTAGTAGTACAAACCACTGCCGTAACCTTGATTGGCACGCAAACTGTCGCCGCTGTCAAAGGGTGCGCCGCCGCGCACCGCATCGCGGATTCGGTCGTTAAAACTGCCTACGCCGGTGCCGGCCATATTCACTTGAATGGCGTTGACACCGCGGCGATTGCTGATCACTTCGCCAAAGTTCCAGCCCTCACCGTAAAAATACGAGTCGGGGTCAACGGCTTTAACGGCATCTTGTGCGGCGATAATATTACGGCGCATATGGTGGCCCATTAAATCAAACCGGAAGCCATCGATTTTATAATCGCGCGCCCATACCACCAGTGAGTCGATCATGAGTTTTTCCATCATGTCGTGTTCGCTGGCGGTGTTGTCGCAACAACTAGAAGTTTCTACCGCGCCGGACAGTTCATTGCGCCGATGGTAGTAACCGGGTACCAGTTTATCCAGCACCGATTTATCCCATAGGCCCGAGGAGTTGGTGTGGTTGTACACCACATCCATCACCACCCGTAAGTCTAGCTCGTGCAGGGCTTGAACCATGGCGCGAAACTCGCGGATGGCCGTAAAACCATCGTTGTTGGTGGCGTAGCTGCCCTCGGGGGCGGTGTAGTGGTAAGGGTCGTACCCCCAGTTGAATGAATCAAGGCCGCGCAGTTCACCCACTAACGCTTGGGCAGCGGTACTGGCTGGGTCAAATTCGGCCAATACAGCCGCTAACGTTTTACTGTTATCGGCGTTGCCGCAGACGCTGGCACTGGCGTTTAGTGCGCATAAGTCGGCTACTGTATCGCTAATATCAACGCGTTTGGTTGGGTCTTCATTGACGGTGGCGATATCAAAGGTTGGCAGTAAATGAATCGTGTTAAGGCCTGCCTGTTGCAGCTCGGTTAAATGTTTAACCGGTGCGCTGTCACTGTGGGTAAACGCTAAATACTTACCTCGGTGGGCTGCCGGGGTGCTGGCGTCCAACGCCGAAAAGTCGCGGATATGCACCTCGTAAATTACGCTGTCCTCTGGGGCGCTTAAGCTAGGCACGTTGTGGCCACTCCAGTTGGCTGGGTAGGTATCAGCACGATTTAAGTCAACCACTTGAGTGAGGCTGCCGTTTTGCGACAGATTAAGTGCGTAAGGATCGGTGGTGGTAACACGCTCGATTTGATCGCTTAAATAGTGGTACACATCGGCTTGGTAGCGGTAGTACTCGCCGTGCATATCGCGATTGACTAAGGTACTCCAAACGCCTTTAGCGCTGCGAGTTAACGCAAGCTCGCTGGTGGGCGTTGCCGTGTTGGCGGTGGCAAAGGTTTGCAGGGTGACCGCTTGCGCGGTGGGCGCCCAAACGGCGAACTGCGTTTTCCCGCCAACAATGTGCGCGCCCAGTGTGGCATCGGTGGCGTAGTAAGCATCCAGCGCCCCTTGGATCTGTACACTGGTCGCTTTAATTAATTTGCCATCGGCATTTAACGCGGCTGCGACTAACTCACCGGCAAGAACAGTGTCTATGGTGAGTTCGGCGGTGGGGATTTGCCAAGCGCTCCAATTGGCCAAATGCGGAAATTTCTCGGCGCTGGCATTGCTGATGGTCGCTCTTGTTAAGGTAACGGCGGTACCTCCGCTAATCGCGCCATCGGTTAAGTTAATGGCGCCGCTGGAGTCGCTGATCAGTTGCACCTGAGCGGTACCTTCAGGTGTGTGCCACAGTAAGGTGTTGCTGTCTACCCAATGAGCCGCGTAACCACTTAGGCTGGCTTGAGCGGGGCCGGCCTCACCGCTGTAGGTAATGGCGCTGCTGCCGTGTTGGGTAAAAGCAATATTGCCTTGGGTTAAATCCATCACCGCATCGGCATCGCCGAGGGCTTTGTTGTCGCCGTTGTGCACAATAAAGTAAAAGCAGCCGCCGGGCTGATTTAAATCGAGAATGTAAAATGCCCCGCGCTCTGAGTCGAACCCATCGGCTTGTTTGGGGGCATCCCAGGTTACGCCGTTAAAACTGTTATCGGCCAGAGCGTTGCAGTGGCCGTCGTTCCAGAGGTGTAAGCCCCAGCCGTCGTAGTCGGTATCGCTGCGCTTATAAAAAATAGCCGCTTGGCTATCGCTTAGGGTAAATGGCAGCGGAGTTTCATTGCTGGGGTCTAAAGGGTATTCAATATTGGCCGCGCCGTGTTGTGTTAGGGCAATAGCTCCACGGCTTAAATCAAACATAGCATCGGCATCGCCTAAGGCTTTATCGTCGCCTTTATGGATAATAAAATTAATGCAGCCGCCGTCAGCCGCTGGGGCGTTTAAGTTCAGTAGATAGTAAGCGCCGTAAGTGTCATCGATACCGTTGGCGGGTAAGGGGGCATCCCAAGTAATGGCACCGATGCTGGCGTCGGTTAAAGCGCGGCAGTTGTCAGTATTCCATAGGTGCAGTCCCCAGCCATCGTACGCGCCGTCGTCGCGGTGATAAAAAACAATGGCTTGATCGTTCTCTAGAGTTATGGGTAGGGCAAAACTGGGCAGGCTACTGGAGCTGGACTGGCTGCTGCTGGAGACGACCGATGAACTCGAGGCTGAGCTGGATGTTGCCGGTGGACTATCTGAACCACCGCCGCCACAGGCGATCAAAAAGGTTGTGCTTAACAAACACGATAGGGTTAGGTGACGCATGGTTAACCTCTTGCTGATGTTATGATTATTGTCAGGCTCGGAGCGATTAAAACGGCAAGCCAAACGTTTGTTATCAGCAAGAGAGTACGATAGCGAAAGAGGGGGGAGAAACTGCATACGTATACATAGAGGATGAATACGTATGCAAGTTTATCGCGGCGATTAAGGCTTTAATTTATAGCCTGTTTTAAATACCCAAGCGATTAAAACCAGACAAACACTCATAAAAAACGCGATCATGCCTAAGCTTACGCCCACATGGATATCGGCGCTGCCGTAAAAACTCCAGCGAAAACCGCTGACCAAATACACCACCGGGTTGAGCAGAGTGACTTTTTGCCAAAACTCCGGCAGCATCGTAATCGAGTAAAAGGTGCCACCTAAAAAGGTTAAAGGGGTAATGACCATTAAAGGAATGATTTGCAGTTGCTCAAAACTGCTTGCCCATAACCCGATCAAAAAACCCAGCAAGCTAAAGGTCAGTGTGGTTAACACCAAAAACAACAGCATCCATAAAGGGTGCATAATCGAGTAATCGACAAACAACCGCGCGGTGAGCAAAATAATAAACCCTAGAACAATCGATTTAGTAGCCGCCGCACCGACATAGCCGAGCACGATCTCGGCACTCGACACAGGTGCCGAGAGTATCTCGTAAATTGTGCCGGTAAATTTTGGCATGTAGATACCAAACGAGGCGTTTGATGTGCTCTCGGTTAATATGGTGAGCATTAACAAACCCGGCACGATAAAGGCGCCGTAACTGACGCCGTCGATCTCGACAATGCGCGAGCCAATAGCCGAGCCAAACACAATAAAGTACAGCGAGGTGGACAACACCGGTGAGGCGATCGACTGCATTAGCGTGCGCCAAGCGCGGGCGAGCTCGTAACAATAAATGGCTTTAATACCGTAAGGGTTCATGGTTTTTCCTCCACCAGTGAAACAAATATTTCTTCCAAAGAACTCTGGCGGGTTTGCAGATCTTGGTAATCTATACCGGCCTGTTGCAGTTGCGCCAGCAGCTCGGACACGCCAGAACTGGCGTCGGCGGAGTTGTAGGTGTAGGTTAAACTGGCCCCGTCGGTGGCAAGCTGCACTTGCTCGCGGGTTAAATTGTGCGGTAGCGCGGTCAGCGGTTGGCTGAAAAAAACCGTTAAGCTTTTGCGCCCCAGATCGCGCATCAGCATCTGTTTGTTTTCCACCAGCATGATCTTACCTTTGTTGATGACGCCAATACGATCGGCCATATCCTCGGCCTCTTCAATATAGTGGGTGGTAAGAATAATGGTAACGCCCTCATCCCGCAGGCGGCGGATCATCGCCCACATATCGCGTCTTAGTTCGACATCAACACCGGCGGTCGGCTCGTCTAAAAACAAAATGTTGGGCTGGTGCGCCAGCGCTTTGGCAATTAACACGCGGCGTTTCATGCCGCCCGACAGCGCAATCATGCGCGAGTCTTTTTTATCCCATAAGGACAGGTTTTTAAGCAACTGCTCGAGGTAGGCGTCATCCGCTGGGCAGCCAAATAAGCCGCGGCTAAAACGCACAGTGTTCCAGACCGTGTCAAAGATATTGACCGAAAGCTCTTGCGGCACCAGACCAATCTGTTTGCGCGCGTGACGAAAGCTGCTGTGAATATCATGGGAGTCCACCAGGATGCGGCCGCTGCTGGCTTTAACAATGCCGCAAACAATGCCAATCAATGTGGTTTTACCGGCTCCGTTGGGGCCAAGCAGGGCAAAGATCTCGCCTCGCTTTATGGACAAGTTAATGTTGCTCAGTGCGTTAAACCCAGTGTCGTAGGTTTTATTAACGCCCTCTAAGGTGAGAATGTCAGGCACGTTGGCTCCTTGAGGTCAGTGCAATGGTGCTAGGGGGCTTGAGTATAAAGCTTATTAACGCAGGATTGTCTTTTAGCGGGCGATACAAAGACACTATTAACCTGCGTTAATAAATCTTCACAACAGTGACAATAATGGCGGTTTTAAAGTGGCTCGGTTATGGGCCCCAGCGTAATACGGCTCGTAAAACACATCCAATGGGTGTTTTGCCGCGTAATGGTAACAAACCGCTGTTTTTGACGTCTTATACGCTACACAGTGTTAACACATAGGATACCGCCGCTATGATCATTAAACGCCCGCCCGCCATACCCAGCAGCGAGATTACCCCCGAGCCCGTTTACCGTGCGCGGCGCCAATTTATGCAGCAGGGCTTGGCGCTGGTCGCTACTGCAGCCGGTGTCGGCGCGGCGCCAAACGCTGTGGCTAAACCCACGTTTGTGACCGATACAGATGTGCCAAGCCCGCGCTGGCTGAAGCAAAAGCTTGTCAGTGCCGCAGCCGATACTACAGCGCTGGCCGATAAGCTCACGCCCTATCAGCACGTCACCAGTTACAATAATTTTTACGAGTTTGGCAGTCATAAAGAGGATCCCGCCAAGCACAGTGGCTCCCTTAAACCGCACCCATGGAAAGTGGAAGTTAGCGGCGCGGCAGACCAAACCGGCGTGTTTAATCTTGAGGATATTCTCGCTAAAGTCCAGCTGCAAGAGCGGGTGTATCGCTTGCGCTGCGTCGAGGCTTGGTCCATGGTGATCCCCTGGATTGGCTTTGAGTTGGGCAGTTTGTTAAAGCAATTTAACCCCACCAGCCGAGCCAAGTATGTGGCTTTTACCACCCTAGAAGATCCTCAACAGATGCCCGCTCAGCGCAGTGCTTTTAGCTCTGTCGGCTGGCCCTATGTTGAGGGGCTAACCATGGCCGAGGCGATGCACCCACTGACACTGCTGGCGGTGGGTTTATACGGCAAGGCGCTGCCCAACCAAAACGGTGCGCCACTGCGTTTGGTGGTGCCTTGGAAGTACGGTTTTAAAAGTATTAAATCCATTGTCAAAATTGAATTTACTGAGCGGCAACCGCCCACCAGCTGGAATATCTTAGCCCCTAACGAGTACGGTTTTTACGCCAATGTGAACCCGGCGGTGGATCACCCGCGTTGGTCGCAGGCCACCGAGCGGCGTCTACCCAGTGGTTTGTTTAGTCCCAATATCATCGACACGCAATTGTTTAATGGCTACCACGAGGTGGCCTCGCTGTATAAGGGCCTCGATTTACGCAAGCATTATTAATTAAGGATCGAACATGCCCCCTACGCCATGGCGACGGATGTTGCTATTTGCCCTTATGGTCACGCCTTTTGTATGGCTGTGCTATGGCGCCATTTGCCAGCAGTTAGGCGCCGATCCGGCTAAAACCATCGTCTTATTGACCGGTCAGTGGACTATTTACAGTTTGTTTTTTTCGCTCGCGGTCTCACCGCTGGTGTGTTGGTTAAAATGGCGCTGGTTGATGCCACACCGGCGTATGTTGGGGCTGTTTGCGCTGTTTTACGCCCTGTGCCATGTGTTGAGTTATCTGGTGTTTATTCTGGGGCTCGACATGTCGCGCTTTCTTTCTGAGCTGGCCAAACGCCCTTATATTACCGCGGGTGCCCCGGCGGTTGTTATTTTGATCGCTTTGGGGCTGACCTCTACTCAGGGCATGATGCGCCGCTTGGGTAAAAACTGGCAACGGCTGCACAGGCTGGTGTATGTGGCGCTGTTGCTGGGCTGGATACACGTGTTATGGCAGGTGCGTTCGAGTTATTTTGACGCGGTCTTGTATGGCCTTATCGGCGCGGCTTTACTGCTTTTACGAGTGTTTTGGTACTGGAGAAAGTGCCGGGTTAAAGCCAGTGCCCACAGCCCCAGAGGCTAAATCTTTTGGTGTGGTAACGGGTTGCTTATGATTGGTCATTGCTCGGGCTAAGCAGTTGTTTGCCTCATGCGCTTACATGGGCTTAGTGCAACCATAGACAGGATGCGTAAGCTGGGCGACAATCTCCCGACAGGTTGTCCAAAAGACTATAAGAGAGGCTGTTATGACCCGATTATCCGCGCCGCGACTTATTGTGTGCGCTCTATTCAGTGTGTTGGCACTACCGGCTATGGCCGGCGTGTCGGTAAGCGAGTTTGGCGTGCTTAAAGATGGCCGCCCAAGCCACTTGTATCGTTTAACCAACGCCAGTGGCAGCAGCGCTGAGCTAACAGAGTTGGGCGCTTTGCTGGTGAGCTTAAAGGTGCCTAATAACAAAGGTAAATACGACGATGTGGTGCTGGGCTTTGATGATCTTGAACAGTACCTTAGCGACAGCCCATTTTTTGGCGCTACCGTTGGTCGTTACGCTAACCGTATCGCCCGTGGGCGCTTTAATATCCGTGGTAACTCTTATCAGTTAGCCAATAATAACCCTCCCAATCATTTGCACGGCGGAGCGGTGGGTTTTGACAAACGTTTGTGGCAAGGCGAGGTGGTGGATGACACCGACGAGCCAGCGGTGCGTTTTACCTTGCTAAGTAAAGCGGGTGATGAAGCTTATCCGGGCAACTTGCAGGTGGCGGTCACTTATCGTTTAACCGCCGACAATGGCTTGCACATTGACTATCAAGCCAGCTCTGATGCCGACACCATTATTAATTTAACCCACCACAGCTATTTTAATTTATCCGGTCACGATTCGGGCGATGTATTGCGGCATCAATTGCAGTTAAACGCCGATTTTTACACGCCGGTGGATGACACCGCGATCCCCACCGGTGAAATAGTATCGGTGCGCAACACACCGTTTGATTTTACCCAAGCAAAAGCTTTAGGGCGGGACATTCAAGCCGATAATGCGATGCTACAAGCGGCCCTTGGTTACGATCAAAACTGGGTTTTGCGCGCTGCAGAGTTTGCCGGTGAGCTGACGCTGGCGGCGACTTTAACAGACCCTGTCAGTGGTCGTCAGTTGCAAGTGTTAACCACAGAGCCTGGGTTGCAAGTTTATACAGGCAATCATTTAGACGGTAAGACGGAAGGTAAAGATGGCTTTGCCTACGCAAAACACGCCGGCGTGGCGTTGGAGCCACAGCATTTTCCCGACTCGCCTAATCAGCCTCATTTTCCCCGTACAACATTAGCGGCTGGCGATGTGTATACCTCGCGTACGGTGTATCAATTTTCTGTGGTGCAATAAAACCATAAAAAAAGCCCAGCGCTTAGCTGGGCTTTTTTACATGTTGACTGCTTTAGGTTAACAGGCCATTACAAACATGAAACTTTACCTAGCCCTAAGACATAGCTAATGTCGTAGCTAAGCGGGGAGTTAAACGGTATTAGCCCCTTGTGCCCTGTTGTGGCACTAAGGTAGTCGAGCAACTCTTGGCCGGCAGGAATTCGATAAGTATTCATCGCACTGCGTGAGGCGTTGTTGTAGTTTTGACTCAGATCACCTGTGCTGCCCGAGTTGTGCGTCAAGGGCGTTTCGGTGGCGTAGTCTAAATTGCATGCACCGTCAGAGAACCACAAAAAGCTGCCTTCGTTTTGAAAGTCGCCACTGCGAGTGTCGCGCAACAAGTTGCCAGCTATCTCATCCAAAGAAGCTTGCAAGTCGTTTTTCTCTTGATGGATGCTGTTGTTAACAAACATGTTGTCTTGCCAAAATAACTGAGCCCCTACGCGCACGCTAAAAATGTCTTTACGGTAATTGATAAAAGCATTGTTGAACATGTGCGAAGTGCCGCGACGCAGCAAGGGTACCCGACGTGCGGTATTACCCAAAGCGTTGTACTGGTCATCGTCGGTGACAAACAAGTTGTTGTGCATGGTGGTGGTGATTTGCGCGTTAATCGTACGGCTATCACTCGAGCCGTGCAGCGCCGCGCGCTTCACATTAAGCAGCTTATTAAACGACATGGTAATGTCATAAGCGCCCACTTTTACATCAAAGGCGGCATCTCCGGTGGTGTCAAACGTGTTTTTGTGAATCCAGATATCGTGTGATGCACCAGTGGCACGAATCATATCCGGATCCAGGTAGTGATCCTCCGTGTGGCCTGCGCCAATAAAAGATAGCTGATTTAAGATCACACTGTTGGCGGTCTGCGTTGGCTGACCCGAGCTGTCTTTACCAATAGCAAAACCACTAAAGCGAAAGAAGCCCTCGCTCATGCGGCCATCGACGGTGGTGTTTGAGCCCATCACAATATTGCGTATCGGCAGCGACTTTTTGTTTAACGCTTTGTTAAAAAACTCGTTTAAGCACGCTTTCTCGCCCGAGATGCCTTTATCGCTGCACCACTGGGTGTAATTAATACACTTTTGTTCGGTGGTGTTCAGATGTGATAACACGGCCGGATTGCTGCACTGGACACGGTGCAAACTGATCTCGGTGGTGTCGGCAAAATCAAACTTGTCAAACACAATCCAGTTGTGCTCGTCGCCGGTTACGGCATCGACAATTTGTTGCTCGACCGAGGTGTTGCCGTTTTTCGTGATGATGGTCAGGTGGCTGTTGCCGTTTGGATCGTAGCCTCCCAGCGCATTCTCACCGTAACCCACCGCACGCCCCAGTGAGTTTGACAAACACTCGACAATCTCCTGATCTGTTTGCAGTGAGGTAGAGCGCCAGTTGACGTTTGGATCGGTGGCAATGGCAACACAGTCACTCGACAAAGAACTGTTCGGTGGCGGCGCATCCGACGAGCTGGCAGAAGAGCTAGAACCTTGCGATGAGCTGCTTGAGCTGGGCGCCGATGATGAGGTCCCTTGGCTGCTAGAGCCAGAGCTGTTTTGCGCGCTGGAGCTTGAGCTGGTGACCGTGCCGCTGGCGTTGTACACCTCAAACTCGGCAATCTGCGGTTTGCCATTAGCCGAATGGATCTCGAGGTTTAGCTTATTGGCGGTCACAGTGCCAAAACCACTCATCATCGCCTCGGCGCCTAAGTTGCTGCCACTGGCGAGCACTTCGTTGTTATCGTTGTTAACCAATGACCAGCTGGTGGTGGCGTTGTTGAGTTCGCGGATGATAACGGTGTTAAACGATCCCGACAGCCCCTTAACGGAGATACGCTCATTGTTGGAGGAGCTTGGCTGCCAATAAGAGTTGTTGTCGCCATCGGTGATGCTGCCATAGCTGGTGCTATTGCCTTTACTGCTGCCGTCGGCGCCGGAGTTCAGTGCGATATTGTTGCCTAGTTCGACAGGTTCGCTGGAGGATGCCGAGGAGCTAGAGGCCGAGCCTCCTTGGCAGTTACCCGCTACCGGCGAGTTACCGGTAATGCTAAGACTGTCCACGTTGGCGAGGCCGCCACTGGTTGTTGCCGCTAAGCGCAGCTGGTTGTAACCGGCTTTAAGACTGACAGATACCGTGCCTGTGCTGGTAAAATCATCCCAGCCATTGGTGCTGTTCATATCGCTGTAAGCTTGGTTAACACCGTTAACCAGAACCTCCCCAGGGCGATTGACTGTGCCGTTGGCGTAGCGCCAGTTTAACTGGTAAGTACCTGCGGCCGGTACTTCAACCGACCAATCGATACCTTTACCCAAAGCGTTATCGGTGTTGGCAAAACCACTGCCTAAAAATCCGGCGTGGTTGTTATCAATGCTGCCCTCAACCGCGCAAAAGCCTTCCGACTCTTCTATCGTTAAGGTGGATACGGCAGAGTTGATGGTTGCCATCTGGGCATCGGAATTGACGATGACATTGTTATTGTCCGTTACTTTGATCCAGTAGTAATACGTGCCACTGTCCAGATTGCTATCGGTATAGTGGTTGCCCGATACACCGGTGGCAATACGAACCCGGCCAGACGGATTTGGATCTGTGTCGCGGTACACCTCTTGGTTGGCAACATTGATGTTGTTGCTGCTCCAGCTTAACTCGGCGTCGGCTCCAGAGGTGGTCACATCTAAGCTCACGCTGCCTGAGGCGGCCGAAGAAGATGACGATGATGAGCTACTGACGGGGCCAGAGGCGTTGTACACTTCAAACTCTGCAATTTGTGGCGCACTGCTGGCGCTGTCGATCAGTAAGTTTACTTTGCTGGCGCTGGTATCGGCAAAACTAATTACGGCTTCGCCGCCCAGACTGCTACCCGAGGCGAGCACCTCGTTGGTGTCGTGGTTAACCAGTTGCCATGCGTTGGTGGCGTTGTTCAGCTCACGGATAATCACCGTGTTAAAAGTGGTGGCGCTGCCCCATTTAATAGAGATACGCTCGCCAGAGGTGCCGCTAGGCTGCCAAAAGCTCGAAAGATCGCCATCGCGCACATTGCCATAGCTGCCCGAGCCCTTGCTGGAGCCGTCGGAGCCTGCGCCGATGGCTAAGTTGCTGCCAAGCGCCCCCGGTGCCGTCGAGCTGCTAGAGCTGGACGAGCTTGAGCTGTTAGACGAGCTCGAGCTGCTGCTCACCTCGCAGCTGCCGTTTGATACGGCAAGCCCTTTGTTGGCACCGGCGGTTGCGAGCACGATTTGTGGAATACACGAGGCATCATCTAAGTTGTAGCTGTAGGGGATATTAATGCTGGTGGTCGAGGTTGGGTTGGGTCCGGCCGGGTGGTTTTTACTGCCCTCAGAGGTCCAGGTGATATTAGACCAAATATTGCCGTTAACCTCCCAAGAGCCCATGTCGTTGGTATAAAAAGTACCTAAGGGGTCTTTTGAATCTTCAAAGTAGTTGTGCTCGGCTTTTACTTTTCCGCCAATGCGCGGGTTTAAGCCAGATTTATTTAAACCGCGATAATAATTGTTGTAGGCATGCGCGGTGGCGTGGCGCAGCAAAGGTGCGCGTGAGTCAATGTTTTCGTACAAATTGTGATGGAAGGTGACCGGGCCGTTATTGCTATCACTGTCGCCAGAGCCAACCAGGCCGCCACGGCCAGAGTTGCGTAAGATGCTGTAAGACAAGGTGACGTACTTAGTGTCCGCTTTCATATCAATCAACGCATCATAACCGGCACTTTCACCGCCTTGAGCCTCTAGGGTTAAATGGTCGGCCCAAACGTTATACACGTTGCTTTCCATCCCGATGGCATCGCCACCATTAGAGGTTGGGGAGCCGGATTTTTTTACGTTGCGCACGTGCAGGTTTTGCAAAATAATATTCTCTGCACTGCGTAAATGTATCCCCAGCTCATCAAACAACGCGCCATTGCCGACACCGATCAAAGACACATTACTGACTTCTTTAATCTCAATTTTGTCATCGGCGGTGTTACAGCTGTTGCCAGATACTTTACTGGTGTTGCCGTGATTAATGGTCCCTTCGACGTGGATAATAATGGGCGTATCGCTGGAGGCGCGGTTGCACAGAGCCGCGTGAATCTCGGTACCGCTGGTGGCGTACACAACATCCCCTCCAGCACCGCCGGTGGTGCCGCCGTTGATGGTTGCAAAACCACTGGGTGCGGCGTGGGCACTTGTGCACACCGCGGCCACGGCCAAGGTGCAGGGTGCAAGGGATCTGTAAAATAGATTTCTCATTGGACAATCCTGTTATTAAATTTATGGATGCGTCGCAGCTGGTTGCAGGCACTACCTCTACCGATCAGTCGCTACTCGGGCATTGTTATGGGCGGACTGGCAAAGCACTCTGGCAGGGTTAACACGTCCTCGGTTGTTACTCAGTCCGCTGTGTTTCACCCGGCTGACCTCTGGTGCTTTAAGTGTTGCTGTGCCTGTGGCGCAAAAAGCAAACCTCAGTGTTTAAAACGCCGCTGGTCAGGCACGAGTCAGGTGGTGGTAATACCTGATTGGTCAGGCAATATAGGGTGGGTGTTATTTTTTGTAAAGCCAAAGCGGTCACAAAACCAATAAATGGACCCTTTTAAAACAAAAGTGGCGTCAGATTCACTTTGTGTGGGGTATTTAAAAGAATGGCTAGTGGGGACTTTGTTCAATACGGAGGGGCCACTGATAGAGCGGGAGATTGGGCAGACCAGTATTTTGATTGTTTACTGACCTGCCCAACGTTTGCTTAACGGTAAATCAGGTTAATAGCTATTGATGTATCGCTTGTGATTAAGGCTCGCGAACATTTTGTTCGTCATCTAGGTAGAGAAAGTCGGTGTAAATACCATCGGCCCCCAGTTCGCGATACTGCTGATACTCGGCCAGGGTGTTGTAGGTATGAACATAAACAAATACACCCATGGTATTAAAGCGGGGGACTAACTCGCTAAAACCCTTTTTCTTAGGGTGCAACGTGACCGCCAGTAACGGGTTATCTGTAACAAAAGCAATAATTTCATCGGTGCTTAAACGAGTGGCGTAAAGCGTAAAAATAATATGTTCATAGCCTAAGGTTTTTATAGCTTGGTAATTGTGCGGGTGGTACAGCTGCGGTACCACCTGCCTATATTGATCCTGCAGCTCCTCTTTCATGGTTTCGAGCGCCGTGACATTTTTGCTTTTGATGTCAGTGACGATATAGGCGTCTGGGTGTGCGCTCAGCCATTGCCGTAAGCGTGCCAAGGTAATGATTGATTCGTTGTTGTCCATCAGCAGGTCGAGCAGTTCTGCGTAGGTAGGTCTTTGCTGGTGATCTGCTTGAGGAAACAAACGCTTATAAGTCGAGCCCCAGTCGTGAATGCCAGCCAATCGCTGGTCAGCGGTCCATGAAAAATCAACCTCGAACATGCGGTGACCAAGGGCGTAGTTGTAATCGAGGGCTTCCATCGAGTTGCGATAACGCCTTGCGTTAAAACCACCTGCCGCATGTGAGACCAGCCGTGGTGGCGTTAGGGGGCGTGGTACATATTCAGGTTTTTGTTCGGCGGTTTGATGTTGTGCCTCTTGGTTTTGCTGGTCAGTGGCATCGCTGGTGGGCGCGGCTTTAACGGTAAACAGGCCTACGTGCTGGCGCCGTCCTGTGTTTTTGTCGAACAAAGACACCTCAAGATCGCCTTCAGTTCGCAGCGCTGTAAGATTGCTGATAGCTGTTGTGATAGAGCCATCATTTTGTGTCGCGTGGTAGATGCTTCCGGCAAAACTAAAGGCTACAGAGTCTGGATAGCAATCGGTAATAACCCATAGAGCAGAGCGGCCATCGGGCTGAACATTAAAGCCAGTGTTAACGTGGCTGCTGCGAGGGCCCCAGTTTTTAATGGGGCAAAAATCGGGAGCAAGATCCTGTGTTATAAAGACTGGGCGATAATGTTTATGATAAATATAAGCGACAGACACAGCAGCACACAAACATACTATAAGTGCGATGCAAAGAGCTCGAAAAAGATTCATAACTACAGTATTTCATTTTGATTTTCTGGGTGTGTTTGCGTGCTGTTATTTTTGACTATAACACGCATTGATTTGACGGGCGATTTAAGGCTCTCTCTAGGTGTCTGGGCTGCAGCCGCTGATCATTAGGCCTAAGCTTCCTTGCTCGCTTGGTGATGCTTTTATTTTTAGCTTAAATACAGTTTTAAATGGGTGCATAATCGTTATCCGACCGCTTTGTTTTAATTAAAAATATGCTCCTGAGCCGGAAAAGTACCCGCTTTTACATCGTCTCGGTATTTTTTTAAGGCGCCGGCGATGTCGCCGGTTTCTAATAAAAAGTTTTTAGAAAATTTAGGCGGTTGTGGCGTTAAACCAAGAATGTCGTTAATGACCAATACTTGTGCGTCGGTATCGCTGCCGGCGCCAATGCCCACGGTGGGTATGTCGATCGCCTCGGTAATGGCTTTGCCAAGTGCGGCAGGCACACACTCAAGCACGACTAAAGAGGCTCCAGCGGCGGTTAACGCTTTGGCATCGGCCAGCATTTGCTGCGCTTTGTCGCTGTCGCGCCCCTGTACGCGAAAGCCGCCAAATTTATGGACAGACTGAGGGGTTAAACCCAAGTGGGCGCAGACAGGGATACCGCGATCGGTGAGCATTTGCACCGTTTCGACAAGCCAGTGGCCACCTTCAATTTTTACCATATGGGCACCGGCTTGCATGACGCGGGTGGCGTTGCGCAATGCTTGCTCGGGGTTGGCGTAGCTCATAAAAGGTAAATCGCCAATGATCAGGGATTTACTGTTGCCGCGGGCTACCGCCTCTATGTGGTAGATCATTTGCCCCATGGTCACGGGGATAACACTGTCGTACCCAAGTACAGTCATGCCCAGTGAGTCGCCAATTAACACCGCCTCGATACCGCATTGCTGGGCCATGGCGGCCATCGGTGCATCGTACAGTGACACCATCACAAATCTTTCTTGGCCGCGCAGTTTGTGCAGGGTGTTAATGGTGACTTTTTTGTCTAAAGCGGTATTGGCCGGTGAGTTGGGCATGGCTATCACTCTATAAAAGGGGGGTTGGGTTGTAGTAGTGGCGACCACTTTTGATGGTGGTTATGTACTTTACTAAATGTTGAAAGTGGTCGCGATTTTGCGCCAAATTTAAATCCTGGGCATTCACGATCAACAGCGGGGCGCTGTCGTAATAATGAAAAAATCCGGTGTAGGCCTCGTTAAGCGTTTTTAAATAATCGTCGCTAATGTGTTGCTCAAAATCGTTACCCCGTTGCTTGACCCGCGCCTGAAGTACGTTCAGGGGCGCTTGCAGATAGATCACCAGATCGGGAACTGGTGCATCGAGGGTGAGCTTTTCGTACACTTGTTTATAAATGGCGAGCTCATCGTCATCGAGGCTGGACTGGGCAAACAGTTGGTCTTTTTCGAGCATAAAATCGGCGATGCGGTGCGAGCTGAACATATCATCTTGGCGCAACTGCTGAATTTGGCCGGCGCGCTGAAACAGAAAAAACAACTGAGTTTGTAATGCCACCGATTTTGGCTCTTGGTAAAAGCGCTCTAAAAAAGGGTTTTGTTCGGGCTGCTCGAGCAGTAAGTCGTAGTTGAATAACTGCGCCAAATTGCGCGCTAATGTGGTCTTTCCGACGCCGATCGGGCCCTCGATGGCAATGTAGTTGGGTAGCTTGAGCGCGGATAAATCCAAAGCCAGCTTTTCGAACATAGCGTCTGCCACAGTACAGTCCTCAGTAGATACTCCGTGCAGTTTAGCGCTGCGGGGGGAGCTTTATCAAACCTTCTTGGCCGCAGCGTTGCGCTAAAGTGGCGATACTGGTGCCATCGGTAAGGCGCAAAGTGGGTGCGATCTCTAGCAGGGGTTGCAGGACAAAATTACGCTCCGGTAAGTAAGGGTGGGGCACCTTAAGGCGCTCGCTGTCAATATGCCGATCGTCGTACAGCAGTATGTCCAGGTCTAGGGTGCGTGGCCCCCAATGTGTTAAGCGCTGGCGTTGGTGTTGCTGTTCAAGCTCCTGCAGCGCA
>Ga0209075_1001456_pt1 | contig 22185 bp, 20 predicted proteins | sample Stecom2011_FD_187523 | JGI IMG/M metagenome (GOLD analysis project Ga0209075, IMG submission 187523) | Agricultural soil microbial communities from Utah to study Nitrogen management - Steer compost 2011 (SPAdes) (version 2) | ecosystem: Environmental > Terrestrial > Soil > Agricultural land...
TTAACCGTTCCTCTCCAAAGTTAAGAGAGAAACGGTCGCAAAGGTAGTGATATTTTTCTTGATGCCAAAACTTTTATCCTAATTTTTTGTTGTTTGTCGCTCCTTCTTACTCTTGGTTTTCATAATCTGTTTTTCGATGGCCATCGTGCATAGATCGATGGCTTCTTCAAAGGTGTCTGCCTTCTTGTTAGCATAGGCTTCCCCATGCTTGAGTAAAAGTTTCACCGCGGCATCTTTGTTACTCGCGGCGTCGGGTTTAATCACTTTTAGGATCACTTCTGCTTGAATGATGTCGTCTGAGAATCGCTCCAATTTCTTGACTTTTTTTTCTGCAAATGCTTTTAACTGTTCGGTAGCGTCAAAATTTACTGATTGAATTGTAAGTTCCATACTATTCCTCCTTTTTTTTTGCCCTTGGGTGAGCGAGTTGATATGTTTTTTTCATCTCTTCGAATGTTACATGCGTATAGACTTCCGTCGAAGCAAGACTATCGTGCCCTAGTAGTTCTTTAACCGCGTTTATTTCAGCTCCATTGTTCAACATTCCGGTAGCAAAGGAGTGACGTAGCACGTGCGGACTTTTTTTGGTCAGAGTCGGGATGCTGTCAAGATGGGTCCGGACAATGTTATAAACCAGTTTAGGGTACAGGGGTTCTCCATCTTCTTTAACAAAAAGAAAAGGCGATTTGTTTTCTATTTCCGAGTTTCTAACGCGCAGGTAACGTTGTAACTTTTCCTTTGTTTCATTCGAAAAGGGGATGATCCTTTGCTTGTTCCTTTTTCCTGTTACGAGGAGTGTTCCGGCATATAAATCGATGTCGTTCTTTTTTAAGGAGATGAGTTCGGCTCGGCGCATACCCGTTAAGTAGAGTAACTCGATGAGAAAGCGATCTCGTTCTCCCCTGAAGTCATCCGTGAAAGAGAGCTCATCGTCAAGCACGGCTTCCATTTGCTTATGGTTCGCGAACGTGGGGAGCCTTTTTGTGATTTTTGGCCCCTTCACTGTTTCAGCAGGGTTTGAATGGATAACTCCCTTTTTCTTTAGATAGTGGAAAAAAGATTTTATCGCGCTTAGTTTTCTGTTCACGGTTCGGGCCTTAAGACCCTGCTCCATTAGCGCACCCATCCATGCTCTAACGTGATGTTGTTGTGTTTTCAGGGGGTTGAATGAGCCCTCTTCTTCAATCAGGAACTCCTCGAATTGTGTAACATCCTTCAAATAAGAAATCTCCGTTTGAGAGGAGTAGCTCTTCTCGTAACGGAGATATTGTATAAATTTCTCTTTCCACATACCGTAGCTGTCTAGTTCCGACTCGTGGCTACGAAGTTAAGAAAAAAGTTTTCAAACGAAAAAATTATTCCTCTTCTTGTTGCAATTGTTGCACGTAAACGGCGCGTTGTTTTTGTTTCCGTTTCGTCACGGATGGTTTAGCATACGCTTGACGACGGCGAAGCTCTTTAACCACGCCGGTCTTTTCATATTTTCTTTTGAATTTTTTCAAGGCTCTTTCGATGTTTTCGCCTTCTTTTAATTGTACTACTATCATTATCTGTTTTTTCTTGTTTTTATTTCTCAGTTTTTCGGATGGTTGCCTTGTGCGTTGTGTTGATATTATTAATTGCAACGGCAACCCATTAAATAAACGGGTGAAGCCGTTCATTTGTTGGATATGAGCATATTTTTTCATTCACCTGCCGTCTCCCGGCTCGGGAGATGCTTGCTCATCTATTTATATTTTAATTCTCTTTTCCCCTTTTTCGGTCTGTCTTACAATAACCTCCCTTCTATTTCGGGGTGCAAAGATAATAAATATTGATGAAAAAATAATCTTTGCCGCTTTTTTTATTTAAAACCTTACCATTCATCTGTACGAAACGAAGAGAGGGGCAGATTTCCTTCTACCGTGAATATTTCCGTTGCTTCAGTGTTGTTAAAGCAGTAGCGGACGGCTACCGGTTTTTCCACGTTAGGTGAAAAAACAAAAATACGGTTGCCGGCCACGGCAGCTTTCGCGGGATAGAATCGTTTGTCATTCCCGGCCACTTGAAACTGCAAGACTTCTTTCCCATACGTAGTCAGACCGGGATTGCCGGGTATATCCATGGTAAGAACAGCCACGCGTCCTTCCATGGTTACAGACTCAACTTCCGGACTACGGTAATGGACTCCGTCCATATTGTACGTTTTTGCCAATGCCCAAAGTGCCATTCGTTCACCGGCTATCTTCTTTTTAGGAGGGTGGATGCAATCGGGGCTTTCTGAATCCATCAAAACGGCCATTCCCGTGTTGGCTGTTGTTTTCATTCCCTTGGCCTGCGCTTCTCGAATAAAACCGGAGTTAAGCCCCCCTCCATAATTATATGGCGCAATTTGGCAATAATAAAACGGAAACTCACCCACATTCCAAAGTGTGCGCCATTCACGCACCATCTTGTCGAACAGTTCCACGTACCGGTCCGGTTCACCACGGTTGGATTCGCCCTGGTACCAGATGGCTCCACGCATGCCATACCCTACAATCGGGTGCAGCATGCCATTATATAATACGGTAGGAGTTCCGTTCCGCGATTTTATGTCGGCGTCGGTTGCCGGTATCTCTACATCAGCAATCACGCTTTGTATAGAGGAGGATGTCATCCATGCTTCGATGCGTGAACCGCCCCAGCTCGTGTGGATCAAACCGACCGGAACGTTTAATGCCCGGTTCAATAAACGCCCGAAGTAATACCCTGTTGCCGTGAAATTAGGGGTAGTTGCTGGCCCCGCCATCTCCCATGTGCCTTCACAATCTTCTTGGGGAGCTGATGTGGAGGCCCTTTTCACGGTAAAGCAACGAATGTTTGGATTCGTGGAGGTTACAATTGCTTCGGGGCCACCCTCGATCGGTTGGTTGCTAAATCCCTTCATTGGCATCTCCATATTCGATTGGCCGGAGCAGATCCATACTTCTCCAATCAGTACGTTATTCAGCGTAATCGCTTTCCCGTCGCTTACTGTAACGGTGTAGGGGGTAAAGCTTGCCGTGGGTGTCTTAACCTTCAACTCCCAATAACCTTTTCCATCGCTTTTTGTTGAGTAGTTTTTCTTGTTCCATGAGGTGGTCACTCGTACGGTGGTGTTTGCTTTTGCCCAGCCCCAGATGGCTACATCCGATTGTTGCTGTAATACCATGTTATCGCCAAAAATGGCCGCCATTTTAATCTCCGCGTTTAAGGGAAACAACATAGAGGCCGCGAATAGAATAAATCCTAAGTACCCTAATTTAGTGATTTTTTTCATGACATGCAATTCTTTTTCGTGATTGATTGTTAATTGTATCTGCTACTTTTGTGTTTACATATTATTATTCCATCATTTATTTAGAACTGCAAAAGTACTCTTTTCCATGATACAAAAAAAGTGCAACTTTCAAGTTGCACTTTTAGATAGTGGTTTGTATGGATTGTTACTTCACCTCTTCGAAATCTACATCCGTAATGTCGTCGTTGGGCTTGTTGTCGTCCTGCGGTGGTGTTCCGCCATCAGCACCTGGCTGTGCCCCTGCTTGCGCGTTTGTGGCATTATACATCTCTTGAGATGCCGCTTGAAACGTGGTGTTCAGCTCGTTAATAGCATTATCTATCGCCGGTATGTCTTGCGACTTGTGTGCTTCTTTCAGTTTCTCAAGCGCAGCTTCGATGGGTGCCTTTTTGTCCGCCGGAATCTTATCGCCCAAATCTTTCAGTTGCTTTTCAGTTTGAAAGATGGTGGAGTCTGCCTGGTTCAACTTGTCGATGCGTTCTTTTGCTTTTTGGTCCGCTTCCGCGTTGGCAGCTGCTTCCTCTTTCATTCGTTTAATTTCCTCTTCGCTCAAACCCGAAGATGCTTCGATACGGATTTTCTGTTCTTTTCCAGAAGCTTTGTCTTTTGCCGAAACGTTCAGGATGCCGTTGGCATCAATATCGAAAGTAACTTCAATCTGTGGAATGCCACGCGGTGCAGGTGGAATGCCGTCGAGGTTGAACACGCCGATCTGTTTGTTATCGCGTGCCATAGATCGTTCGCCTTGAAGCACGTTGATCTGTACGGATGGCTGATTATCGCTCGCGGTAGAAAATGTTTCACTCTTCTTCGTGGGTATTGTGGTGTTGGCGTCAATTAATTTAGTCATCACGCCACCCAATGTTTCAATTCCCAAGGAAAGAGGTGTCACATCAAGAAGAAGCACATCTTTTACTTCACCTGTTAACACGGCTCCTTGAATAGCAGCACCCAATGCCACGACCTCGTCGGGGTTCACTCCCTTGTGCGGGTTTTTACCGAAAAAGCTCTCCACGAACTCCTGTACGGCAGGAATACGAGTTGACCCACCCACGAGAATCACCTCGTCGATGTCGGAGTTGCTCAGTCCTGCTTCTTTCATCGCGGTTTGACAAGGCTCTTTACACTGTTGTACTAAGTCGTCGATCAGTTGTTCAAACTTCGAGCGAGAAAGTGTTTTTACCAAGTGTTTTGGGATCCCGTTTACCGGCATGATGTAGGGCAGGTTTATCTCCGTGGAGCTGGCACTCGATAACTCGATCTTGGCCTTCTCGGCAGCCTCTTTCAGACGCTGAAGGGCCATTGGGTCTTTGCGAAGGTCCACCCCCTCATCGCTCATGAACTCGTCTGCCAGCCAATCTATAATTCGGTGGTCGAAGTCATCTCCTCCCAAATGTGTATTCCCATTGGTCGATTTTACCTCGAATACGCCATCGCCCAACTCGAGGATGGAGATATCAAAGGTTCCACCGCCCAGGTCGAATACCGCGATTTTAGAGTCTTTATTCTGCTTGTCTAATCCGTACGCGAGAGCAGCTGCCGTGGGTTCGTTCACGATACGTCGAACGGTAAGCCCCGCGATTTCGCCTGCCTCCTTGGTGGCCTGGCGCTGAGCATCACTAAAGTAAGCCGGTACAGTGATTACCGCCTCTTTTACCTCTTGTCCCAGGTGGTCTTCGGCCGTTTTCTTCATTTTCTGAAGCACGATGGCTGAAATTTCCTGCGGTGTATAGAGCTGCCCGTTAATATCTACTCGTGGGGTATTGTTGTCGCCGCGCACTACTTTATAGGGCACGCGACCAATCTCCTTCTGTACCCGGTCGTACGTCTCTCCCATGAAAGTTTTTATGGAAGAAATGGTGTGGTTAGGATTAGTGATAGCCTGACGCTTGGCGGGATCACCCACCTTGCGCTCGCCGTTGTCCATGAAGGCCACGACCGAAGGTGTTGTGCGCTTGCCCTCGTTATTGGGTATTACAACCGGTTCGTTGCCTTCCATGACGGAGACGCAGGAGTTGGTTGTACCTAAGTCTATTCCAATTATTTTTGCCATAGTTTGTGAGTTGTTATATGTTTTATTTGTTGTTTGTCAATTTCTGATTTTATCCTCGTTTGTTTAATATCATAATATTGTTTTCAAATCTTATGCCAAATAGTGTGCTTTGGAACCTGTGCTGCCAATATGTCGGTTTATTTGTTCGGAAATTTGTGGTAAAACTCATCGGTTTATTTTATCTTTGACACTATTGTAACCTCTATTAAAAAATAATAGGCTATGCTCACACCAAAAGATCTTGATTTAATGAATGAGAAGGGAATTACCCGCGCTCAGATTGATGTTCAACTCGGTCGTTTTAAAACCGGTTTTCCATTTTTGCCCATCGTGTCGGCCGCTTCCATTGGAAATGGATTACTCACGCTAACGGAGGGGGAGGAAAAGGAGTACCTCACGGCTTGGCAGAACTACCTGGGCGGTGGTAAAGAAGTAACGAAATTTGTCCCTGCCTCCGGTGCGGCCAGTCGCATGTTTAAAGACCTGTTTGCTTTTTTAGACGCGGATTATAATGAGCCGACGACTGCTTTCGAAAAAATGTTTTTCGACGAGATACGACGTTTTGCCTTTTATAAGGCTCTCGATGAAAAGTGTACGAAATTGTACGATCAGGGAGTTGTATCGCTGTGCGCTGAGGGGCGTTACAAAGATGTGGTCGCGGCCTTGTTGTTGCCCGAGGGATTGGATTACGGAAACCTACCCAAGGGGTTGTTGCTCTTTCACATCTACTCGGAAGGGAACCGTACGCCATTAGGTGAGCACCTTACGGAGGGAACTCTGTATGCCAAAGAAAGTAGCGGCAAAGTGAACGTGCATTTTACCGTTTCGGAAGAACATCAACAACTGTTTGAACTGTTGGTGGCTGCTCGGAAGATTAATTTTGAACGAAAGCTCGGGGCAGACATATCGGTGTCGTACAGTGTTCAGAAACCAAGCACTGATACCATCGCGGTGGATATGAACAACGAACCGTTCAGAGAAGGGGATGGCTCGCTTTTGTTCCGTCCGGGTGGGCACGGGGCATTGATTGAAAACCTGAACGACATCGACTCTGATGTGGTTTTTATAAAAAATATCGACAACGTGGTGCCCGACCGATTAAAAGTGGAGGAGGCTCATTACAAAACATTGTTGGCAGGAATACTTGTTACGATGCAGGAGCGAGCGTTCAACTATTTGAGAAAGCTCGACGAGGGGCATGTTGACGCGGAAGATTTGGCAGAGATGGTCGCTTTCGTGGAAGATGAACTTTTTATATCACCCCCCGGGAAGATGGGCACGGATACGGAGTTGAAAGATTACTTGTACCGAAAACTGAATCGGCCGTTCCGGGTGTGCGGGATGGTAAAGAACGTGGGAGAGCCGGGTGGTGGCCCGTTTATCGCGGTCAACCCCGACGGTTCGGCCTCCCCGCAGATTTTGGAGAGCTCCCAGATCGATAAAAACGATGAGCAAGCAATGTCAGCTTTCAAAAATGGCTCGCATTTCAACCCTGTGGACCTGGTGTGCGGCCTGAAAAACTACCGGGGAGAGAGATTCGACCTTGCGCGATTCGTGGACGCCGACACGGGATTTATTTCCTACAAATCGAAAGATGGCAAGGAGTTGAAAGCGTTGGAGTTGCCCGGCTTGTGGAACGGAGCCATGAGTGACTGGAACACGCTTTTCGTGGAGGTGCCCGTCAGCACGTTTAACCCGGTGAAGACGGTCAATGACCTGCTTCGGGCGGAGCATCAGTAGAGATGTGAAACGGGATATTCTATTTCATACTTCCCGCGTGATCGGGTACCGCGGATGGCACCGGTTTCATACAAAACTGGTGGCAATATCCTGTTGTATATCGGCATCTTTCCTTTTTCTATATTCTTGCCAAACTGTTCGCTTAAGCGATGCACGCGAACACTTCGCGCGAGGAGAGTACGACGCTGCCGTAGAAGTTTACCGAAAACTATACCGTGCAATTCCCCCCGGGCAACCCGCCAAACGGGGAGTGGTCGGCTACGAGATGGGAGAGAACTACCGACATCTCAATCAGTCCAGTCATGCAGTCACGGCATACCGTAACGCGATTCGCCACGGCTATCCGGATACATTGATGTTTTACCAATTCGCGCGGATGCTCCATCGGGAAGGGGAGTACGAACAGTCGATTAAAGCATATCGTGATTACCTGAAACTCCGGCCGGGGGACGCGCATGCATTATCAGGCATCGCGGGGGCAGGGCAAGCGATGGAGTGGAGCAAAAACAAGAACCCCTCTTTTTATCGAGTGGAACAGGTGGAACTGTTTAACTCTAACAGAAGTGATTTTAGCCCCATGCTGAATAGGAGGGGCGACCGGCTCTATTTTACCTCTTCGCGAGAAGATGCACGGGGAGAGAGAAGCCTCGTAACGGGAATGAAATACAACGATATTTTTTTTGCCCCTATCAACGTACATGGGGAGTGGCAATATCCCCGACAACTGGAGTCGCCCGTGAATACCGACTTCGATGAAGGAACTCCCGCTTTTTCGCCGGACGGGGAGTGGATGTATTATACCCATGCTTATGCCGATCCGAATCGACCGACAGGGACTGTCATTCATGCCTCGCGAAGGGTGAACGGGGAGTGGAGTGGCGGCCGCGAAGTGGAGATTTTACCCGGAGACGTGCATTGGTCGTTTGCTCACCCGGCTCCCTCACCTTGTGGCAACTATCTCTTTTTCGTGTCGGACATGCCGGGAGGGGAAGGGGGAAAGGATATCTGGCGGGCCACGTTGAACAGTAGTACCGAAGTGCACTCCATCGTGAACATGGGACCGGAGATTAACACGCCGGGCGACGAGATGTTCCCTTACGCGAAGAGCGACTCCCTGCTTTATTTCTCTTCCGATGGACATCCGGGCATGGGGGGATTGGATTTGTTTGTGGCTGTCAAGCCGATAGGAGCAGAACAGTGGCAGGTGCAAAATATGAGATCACCTCTCAATTCCTCGGCCGATGATTTTGGCATCACGTTTTACCCCCAAAGCGAGAAGGGGTTTTTTAGTTCTAACCGCGATGATGCGAGGGGGTACGATCATATTTATTCGTTTGAACAGGTGGATGACACTATTCGGGTAGAGGGCATTGTCGTGGACCATCAAGATGAATTGATCCCTGGTGCTTCCGTGTCGGTGGTAGGGAGTGATGGTTCTCAACGCCAGTTTGTTACTGATGGCGACGGCGAATATCGTTTTAAAGCCGAGGCGGGAGTGGAATATATGTTCTTGGCCAGCGTAGAGGGATTTCTCAACCGGCGCGAGCGGTTGCAAGCGATGCCACCCGACAAGGATACACTGGTGTATGTAGATTTCGAGATGATACCGTTCGATAAGCCGGTGGTGATGGAAAATATTTTCTACGACTTTGATAGTGCTGTACTACGCCCCGAGTCGAAAGAAGGGTTGGAGGAGCTTGCTAGCCTAATGATGGAGCACCCCGAGATTTACGTGGAGCTCTCGGCACATACCGATCGTATGGGGCCGGATGATTATAACCGGGAGCTTTCGTTGCGACGTGCGCGGTCGGTGGCGGATTACCTTGTTGCGCGTGGTATTGATAAGGATCGGCTTTCAGCTATCGGTCACGGCAAGTCGCAACCTGAAAGTGTGAGTAAGAAAACAGCGGGCAGGTATGACTTTTTGAAGGAGGGAGACATCCTTTCGGAGGAATTTATCGAGCAATTGCCTTCCGGACAACAGGAGGTTGCCGATCAAATCAACCGGCGGACATCGTTTAAAGTGATTGGCAATAATTCCGGAACCCACAGGCGGTAGATGAAAAATAGTGGATAAAGAGACGGCGTATAGAGTGAAGTGATGGGTAATAATGGAAGATTTAGCTATAATCGTTACGCATGCAAGACTTAAATTTATTACTTTTGGATAATGATCCTGTGATAGGGATGTATAGGGTAATGTCAAATATAGAATAAATGCAGAGTACACATATTGTATTCATATTTTTGTTTGTTAGTCGGTTTGCCTTGATGGCGTCTGCCCCGTTCATTGTGACCGCTCCGTTCACCGAAAGAGAGCGAGAGATTATTTATAGCGGCGACCGCGACACCTCCTTTCGGGTACTTCTTGTGACCGATCCTGTGGATTCGCTGGTTCTTCGTATGCGGTCCTCGGATGTAGATCCCCATTCAATCGCGGGCGACGAAAGCTTGCAATTATTGATTCAGCGCTTGAACGTGACGATGAGCGAAGAGGGTGGGATAGGTATTGCCGCGCCTCAGGTGGGTGTGCTTAAGAATGTCTTTTTGTTGGTTCGGACAGACCTTCCCGGTCAGCCCACGCGTGCTATCATCAACCCTAAAATAGTGAACTCTCCCGAAGAAACGGTTTGTTTTGAAGGCGATGGGTGCCTTTCCATTCCTGATATCCGGGGAAACTCTTTGCGCTTTGCATGGATAGACGTGGAGTATTGGGACGAACAAGGATATTTGCACCGAGAACATTTAAAAGGATATAGCAGAACAGACCATTTCCCTGCCGTTATTTTTCAACACGAATACGATCATTTACAGGGTGTGTTGTTTACAGATAAGATTTGCACGACAATAGGGCAATAGAATGATATGTTACGATCACTTTCCATACAAAACTATGCGCTCATCGACTCGCTTCATATTGCGTTCGATTCCGGCTTCTCCGTTATAACCGGGGAGACCGGCGCGGGAAAATCGATTATACTGGGGGCATTGTCGTTGATCTTGGGTCAGCGTGCCGATGCTCGCCATATTAAACAAGGTGAAAATAAATGCATCATCGAAGGCGTTTTCGATATCCCTTCGTACGACCTAGAACCTTTGTTTCTTGATAATGATTGGACCTACGACGAGGAGTGCATCCTGCGCCGGGAGATATGGGCGACCGGCCGGTCGCGTGCTTTCGTGAACGACTCGCCGGTATATCTTAACGATTTAAAGAGCCTGGGGGACCGGCTGATTGATATTCACTCCCAACATCGAAACTTGGCACTACAGGATAACCTTTTTCAATTGAGCGTGGTAGACGCCATGGCAGGTACCGAAAAAGAAAGAAAAGAGTACCTGGACACTTACAATCTTTACCGTGCTTCTGAGAAAGCGTTGAGTGAACTACGCTTACGCGCTCGTGCCAACAAAGAGGAGGAGGATTACCTCAGGTTTCAGCTTGAAGCACTGCAAGAAGCTTCTTTGCAGGATGAGGAACAGGAACTGCTGGAGGAAGAGCTGAAAGCGATGACCCACGCTGAGGAGATTAAAACAGGCCTCTACGAGGTAACCACCCTCTTGTCGGGAGAAGGAGAGAGTGCAGAATCGCTGCTTCGCTCGGCTGCCGATATATTGATACGCGTACAGCGTGTGTACCCAAAACTGGAGGAGCTGGCTAACAGGGTTGAAGCGGCTTATATAGATATGAAAGATGCAAGAGAAGAGGCGGCTCGCTACTTCGAGGAGGTAGATTTCGACCCTGCCCGCCAGCAAATCGTCGAAGAAAGACTCAGCACGATCTACGGGTTACAAAAAAAACACTCGGTACAGACCGTCGAGGAATTAATCGCGTTGCGTGATAAAATAGCCGAACAGCTTCAAGGGATTGATTCGTTGGACGAACAACTGGCGTCTCTTGAAAAGGAGGTTGCTGAAAAACGAACGATCGTGCTCACGATGGCGGAAGCACTTGGCAAAAAAAGAAGAGCGGCTGCTCCCTCTTTAGAGAAGCAGTTGATGGAGCGGCTCGCCTACGTGAGGATGCCAAACACTCGCTTTCAATGCCAATTCACTGTAAAGAAAGAGCCGGACTCTACCGGGAACGACACGGTACAGTTCGTATTTTCGGCGAACAAAAACACCCCGTTGCAACCGGTCGCTGAAATTGCCTCGGGAGGTGAAATATCCCGCTTGATGCTTTGCCTTAAAGCGATGATAGCCGGTGCAACCGCGTTGCCGACTATTATCTTTGATGAGATTGATACTGGTACCTCGGGAGAGGTAGCGGATAGGGTAGGGGCAATCATGAAGGAGATGAGCCGAGAGATGCAAGTAATTGGGATATCTCACTTACCACAAATTGCTTCCAAGGGAGACGCGCATTTCGTGGTATATAAAGAGGAGCAAGTGGAAAGCGTTGCCACCCGCGTAAAAGTGCTTACACCGGAAGAACGAGTGGAGGAAATCGCGAGGATGTTAAGCGGGGCGGAGGTGACGAGCGAGGCGATTGAAAATGCCCGAGTAATGTTGGAGGGATAATGAAAGAAAAAGAGATGATTTTTGGCATTCGTGCCGTGATAGAAGCGGTGGAAGCCGGTAAAGATATCGACAAGATATTGGTTAAACGAGGGTTGTCGGGAGAGTTGTTTTCTGAACTACTGGAGCTTACTCGTATGCATGAAATTCCGATGCAGAGTGTTCCGGTGGAGCGCATCGACCGGGTGACTCGTAAGAACCACCAGGGGGTGGTCGCTTTCACCTCCGCGGTCACTTATCAGAAGTTGGAGCAGATCGTGCCGTTGCTATACGAGGAGGGAAAGAACCCGTTCATCCTCGTGCTGGACGGACTCACCGATGTTCGTAATTTTGGAGCCATCGCACGTACATGCGAGGTGGCAGGCGTGGATGCGATTGTTATTCCTGCTCGAGGCAGCGTTTCAGTAAATGCCGACGCGATGAAAACATCGGCAGGGGCGCTGCACTCCATTCCGGTATGCAGGGAGCGAAGCCTGAAGGAGGCGATTGTTTTCTTGCGAAACAGCGGGATAAAAGTAGTGACAGCTACAGAGAAGGCGGCCGAACTGTACACCGGTACCGACATGACCGTGCCGGTGGCCTTGTTGATGGGTGCCGAAGACACGGGGGTGGCCTCTGAACATCTGCGGTTAAGCGACGAACTGGTGAAAATCCCCCAATTCGGGGCCATTCAATCACTTAACGTGTCGGTGGCTGCCGGCGTATTAATTTATGAGGTTATTCGGCAACGGGGGGAGTTGTTTCCATGAATGGAAGTTGTTTCAACGATCAGAAGTCATTTCAGCGATTGAAAATCACTTCATTATTGGGAGTTACGTCGACATTAAGTGATGCATAAAACTGTGATTTAAAACGATAAAGAGATATGAAGAAAGTGATATCAACCAACAGTGCGCCCGCGGCAATCGGGTCATACAGCCAAGCCGTGGAGGCGAATGGCACATTATACCTATCCGGGATGCTACCCATCGATTGCGTTACCGGTAATTTCGTGTCGGGTGGAATAAAGGAGCAAACTGCACAGATTTTCGTGAATATAAAAGCAGTGTTGTCCGCGGCCGGCCTCAATATAAATCATGTGGTTAAAACGACGGTGTTTCTCGACGACATGTCGTTTTTCGACGGGATGAACGAGGTTTATTCCAAGCAGTTTAAAGAGGATTTCCCCGCGCGATCTACCTTTGCCGTAAAATCTCTTCCTAAGAATTCATTGGTAGAAATTGAGGCAATCGCTGTGAGATAATTAGTCGATTACCGCGGGCAACTCTTCATCTTCTTCCGGGGGATCCTTCTTCACCACGAAGGCGCTGATTTCCCATAACATGTATATGGGTATAGTTACAACGATCAGCGAAAAGGGGTCTCCCGACGGGGTAATCAATGCCGCCGCTATGAGCGAGCCAACAATAGCATGGCGTCGATATTTCCGGAAGAACGAACGGTAGATTAATCCAAGGTTCGATAATAACCAGAAAACTAACGGAAGCTCGAACACCAGGCCCATAACCAAAATAAGGGTATAGAAGTTGTTCATGTAAGAATCCAGCGAGATCATATTCTCGATCGATGCGCTGAGCTCGAACGTGATAAGGAAACGGAAGATCAGGGGGAAAACAACAAAGTAACCGACCAAGCAGCCAATGATGAACATTACTCCACCAAATCCGAAAGCGGTTTTTATCCCTTTAGCCTCGTGATCGTAAAGTGCCGGGCTGATAAATCTCCATAGCTCGTATAATATATAAGGGATGGTACATAACATACCAAAGGCGAACGACGTGGATATATAGGTCATGAACTGAGTGATCATGTTGATATTCAGTATTTCCACGTTAAAGGAGTCAGCTGAGAAGTCAGGAAGGAAAGGGAGATACTCTCCCGCTTTTTCGAAGAATCGATACGTGATAAAGTCGGAGGACTTAGGAGCAAGGATCACACTATCAAAGATGTGTGGGATGATGATAAAGCCCGCTACCGAGAATGCAAGCACAGCACCGATGATTCGGATAAGCGTCCATCGGAATTCCTCCAAATGATCCCAAAAGGACATTTCTTTCTCTGCCATGTCTACCTTGCTATATTATGTTAATTGCCGAATTCAAAGCCCAGTATGGGTGAATCCTGTATGGGAGGTGAACACGAACGGATATATAACTGTATATCCGTTCATATCCGCAATCACAAATGGAATATAATTGAGGTGTAATCGTGTTGACGAAACCACAACATCTTGTTGGGAATGCGTTTGTTTCACATGCCGTCGGCCCCACTTTTTTAAATACATCGTGGGTAAGTACCGGTTTATTTTAAATTAATCGTTGCTTGTTGGAGATGACTTACTTTCGCTTGGATCGGCCTTGATATCCTCTTCGATGTCATGCAGTCCCCTTTTAAAGCTATTAATGCCTTTTCCTAAACCTTTCATGAATTCAGGTATTTTCTTTCCCCCGAAGAGAATTAGAATAACCAAAACGATGATAGGTATTTCCCAGCCATTTAAGTTAATAAGAAGTGGATTCATAGTTTTCCTGTTTATTTGATAAATTATAATGACGTTTATTTCAGCTTACAAATGTAGGGTTAATTTACGACAGTTGCCAAGATAATTATCATAAAGTTTGAAAAAGGAGTGTTAAAGGGCTACATCCGTGGGATTAAATCCAGATAGATAGGGAGATGATCGCTGAACCCACCATGGTATCGAGGCCCTAGGTTGGTTCGAAACGGCTTGTGACCGTAATATTTTTCATCCTTCTCAAGCAGAAAATCCGCGTTAAAAATATGGGCTTCGAATCCATCGATATAAATCCCACTCTCCTTTCTCAACAATGCCCCGTTGACGATAAACTGATCAATCACCTCCCACTTCCCCTGGTACTTGTACGTACCTGATTCAGAATTCTGCGAATGGTCGAAAAATAGATTATAGAGTTGGTTGTTAAGGTAAGGAGCCTCATTTCGGCCCGCTCTTATCGTATGCAGGAGGCTCTTGCTTTCCGGGGGATCATTGAAGTCGCCCATCATTAAACAGTAGGGGCGTTCACGAACGGCGAGGATACTATCGGCTTTTCTTCGCAGCAACGCGGATGTTTCAAGGCGTGCAGGCTCTGTAACACGTTGTCCGCTGCTTCGCGACGGAAAGTGACAAACAAGTACGTCAAGCGTATCTCGATTGATTAACTCGCCCACGACATGAAGAATATTTCGAGTAGCCCCGAACCGGGGATGGCTGAACGCAACCTCGTACTCTTTCGTATCAATTAATTTGAACTGATGCCGCTGATAGAGCAAGGCAACGTTGATGCCTCGTTCATCGGGAGAATCAGTGATTATATATTCATAACCCTGTTCCCGCAATGGCGATTTGCGGGTTAGGTCGAAAAGCACGGAGTCGTTTTCCACCTCACAGAGACCCACCAATGCCGGCGACCGCATTTCGCCTACCGCTGTAATTACTCGAGTAATATTTCGCATTTTCCCCCAATATTTCCACGGTGTCCAGCGATAAAACCCATCCGGTAGGAAGTCGTCGTCATTTTTCAACGGGTTGTCCTCCGTGTCGAACAAGTTTTCCACGTTGTAAAACATAACGCGGAATCTCTCCCGAGCAGAAGCCGTGGGTGAGACCAAGATATGTAGGATGAAAATAAATCCGAATAATTGTGCACGCAGCATTTACTAGAAAAGGCACCTCCTTTTTTATCTATTTCTTTGTTTAATTATTTCTTATTCCATCCATTGGCCATTGCCAGCGGGAAGATCTTCCAATATTTTCACGAGGAAGTCCCAGAACTTTCCTACCGAAGATATTTTCATTTTTTCGTCCGGTGAATGTACGTCTGTCATGTCCGGGCCTATTGAGATCATATCAAGTCCGGGGTATTTCTCCAAAAAGAGGCCACACTCCAATCCCGCGTGGATTGCCTTCACTGCCGGTTCTTTCTCGTAAAGGTTTTTATATACGGTCTGTGCATGCTGTAATATTTTGGAATCGGGTTTGGGTTCCCATCCGGGGTATCCTTCGTTATGTGTGACTTCTGCCCCGGCCAATTCGAAGACCGACGATACCATCTGCTTAACGTACTCTTTTTGTGACTCCACCGAGCTGCGCTGGCTGGTTCCTATTTCCACCTGCTCCCCTTTCAACATCTTTATTGAAGCCAGGTTGGTGGAGGTTTCCACTAAACCCTGTATATCGCGGCTCATGCCGATGACCCCGTGTGGGCAAGCGCAAAGGGAACGGATCAGCTTCCGGGTGGCTCCTTTCTTCATCACTAGCGAGGGTGCTGACACCGACTCTAGTTGGATATCAATTCCCGATTCAGTGTGTTTGTACTCGTTTTGCACTTCGGCAAGGAAAGTGTTCAGCTTAACGCGTATATCTTCCTTGTACTTCTCTTTTACCCCGGCCACGGCGTATGCTTCGCGGGCGATCGCGTTATGCAGGTTACCCCCGTGTATCTCTGACAATACCAATCCCATTTTTTTTTGTAGCAGAGGATATAGCGCGCGTGCCAGGAGTTTGTTGGCATTGCCGAACCCCTTGTCAATATCGCTGCCCGAGTGGCCGCCACGTAGCCCTTTCACGGTTACCTTGAACCAGAAGTGAGATTTTGGTGCCTGTTTTGTTTTATAACTAATGTACGCTTTTGTTCCGATTCCTCCGGCGCAACCGATATATATTTCACCTTCCTCTTCCGTATCGAGGTTGATGAGGATATCACCGGTCATAAATCCTTTGTCCAGCGCGAAAGCACCCGTGAGCCCCGTCTCTTCATCCACGGTAAAGAGGGCTTCAATTTTACCGTGAGAAATATCCTTAGCAGCCAGTACCGCCAATTGGGCCGCGACACCGATACCGTTGTCGGCACCCAAAGTGGTTCCTTTTGCTTTTATCCAATCGCCTTCAATCACGGTTTCAATGGGGTCGTTGTCGAAATCATGTTCCACGTCGGAGTTCTTCTCACACACCATATCCACATGCGCTTGCAGGATAACGGTTGGAACGTTCTCCTTGCCCGGCGTCGCTGGTTTGGTGATAAGCAAATTGCCCGCGTTGTCTTGCTTTGTTTTCAACTGGTGGCGATCGGCAAACGCTTTCAGGTATGCCAAGATTTTCTCCTCTTTTTTCGAAGGGCGCGGTATTTGGGTTATGTCGTGAAAATAGCCCCAGATCGCGGAGGGATTTAAGTCGTGAATAGTCATAATTGATCGTTAGTAAGTGAAATTCGTTATTGACCATAAAATTAAGGCAAAAAAGCGGATCAGGCAAAAATTTAGCATCTTTAATAAGGAAAAGCGATGTTTAATTGGCTAATTCAACTATCTTCGCGTTATATAAAAGGAGGGAGTTATTATGAAAATTCTTATATTTAGCATTGCCTTAATACTCATCGCGGTTTTATTGATGGGAGTTCGGGTTTTCTTTACAAAGAAGGGGGAATTCCCCAATACCCATATTGGCGCGAGCAAAGCAATGCAGGATCGTGGCATTCACTGTGCCACTTCGCAAGATAGAGAATGGAGCAGGAAAGAGAGTCCCGTGGAACAACTTTTAAAATCTGAAAAATTATAAATCTCTTAGCAATGAAGAATTCTACTCATTACATCATCAGCGGTGTGCTGGCGGTTGCTTTAATCATTCTTTTTATTCTCCATTTTACATCGAGGCCTACTACTGGTGAAACCAGCAGGGGACAACTTTCGGTGTTGTTGAACGATTCGTCTGTTACTTTGCCTGTAGCCTACGTGAACGTTGATTCTCTTTTGATGAACTACAATTTCGCGAAGGATTTGAACGAGTCGTTACTGCGTAAAGAGGAGAGTACCCGTGCCACTTTGAACCAGCGGCAAAATCAAATCAGTTCGGCTGCTCAGGAGTTTGAGCGAAAGTTGCGCAACAACGCGTTCCTAAGTCAAGATAGGGCTCAACAGGAGCAGGAGCGTATCTTGAAAATGGATCAGGAATACCAGCAATTGGCTGAAAGGCTTACGCAAGATTTTATGCTAGAGCAAGAAAAGCTGAACATCCAAATGGAGGATACCATAAAGGCTAGAATGGTGGAGTACAACCGGAGTAGGAATTATGAGATCATTTTCAGCAATAGAACCACTAGCACTATCTTGTTCGCCAATGATAAGTATGATATTACAAACGACGTGGTAGAGTTCTTGAATAGCAAGTATGGCCCCGTTACGGCCACTACTGAAGAATAGGCAAGTTCGACAATAACGAGCAGGCTTTAAACAATATGCAAAAGGGGTGTTATCGTAGCGGATTTCATCCCTTTTATCATTAGGAACATAACAAGAGATATCGCCCCCTTGCTTGCAGTAAAATGAAAAACTGGAAATCGTACATATCCCGTCAGAAGGAAGAGTATACCCGGACTCGCTATCCTCAAGCGTTCGACGCGGAGATGGTTGTAGTGATCCCGTGCTATAACGAACACGGCCTATTAGAAACACTACAAAACATACGAATCAGTCACCGGCCTCAAGCGAACCTTTTAGTTGGCATAATCATTAATTCCGGTGTTCATTCCAGCGAGTCGACCGTTTATCAAAACCGGTCTACCTACGACGAGGTGAAAGCCTTTGCCAACGAATATAACGAGTCGGACCTCTGCTTTTTTCCACTTCTTTTTGAAGGATTTCCTCGAAAGCACGCGGGGGTGGGTCTGGCACGAAAAATAGGTATGGATTTAGCGGTTGATCATTTTTTGAACAATGGAACCGATAAAGGAATCATCGTTTCGTTGGATGCCGACTGCCTTATTTCCCCTGCCTTTTTTACTACTATCTATGATGCTTTTCAGCTGGATGGGCACCTCTGTACAACTATCCACGCGGTGAGTCATCGGGTGGAGGCTGACGATTTTGTCCTAGCGAGAAGTATACGTCAATACGAAACTTATCTTGCCTATTTTCGAGGGATGTTGAAGCAGGTTGGCTTTCCCTATTACTACCAAACAATTGGTTCCGCGTTCGCGGTTGCTGCCGATGCTTACGTCAAAGTGGGCGGAATGGGGCGACAGCAAGGAGGCGAAGATTTCTATTTCCTTCAGAAGGTGTTCGAGTTAGGAAAAGTGGTAGAACTGGCCGAGGCCAAGGTTTACCCCTTGGCACGTTATTCCGATCGTGTTCCCTTTGGAACAGGTCCGGCCCTGGAAAGAATGATGCATCACCCTGAAGAACCGCTAAAAGTGTATTCAAGGCGCTCCTTTTTGGAGCTAGGGCGATTGTTCAGCAGGGTTGACTCTTTTTATCGGCAGCCAAACGATGCGATGGCACGGTATATTACCGATCTTCACCCCGAGCTTTTGGCTTACCTGGAAGAGATAGGTTTCGAGGATATTCTCTTAGACTGTAATTCCAACAGTGCACGATTGGGCACTTTCCGCAAACGTTTTTTTCATCATTTTAATGCTTTCCGTATCATTAAATATTTAAATCGCGTTCATCCCGATCCGTTTCCGCTTGAAGAGGTGTCCTCTTTTCCTGGAGGATAAGACCGGTCAAGACTGTCAAAAGTAAACGCATGCTTGTCTATTTAACGCGATTGTGGTATATTTGCAGCAAAATGCAAGAAGAATCTTTCACAATTCCAAATTCAACCGTTTTGTATGAATATCAACATCCTCGAAATTGTCAGTGCTTTTCTGGTCCTGTTCGCGATCATCGATGTAACGGGTTCGGTGCCCATCTTTCTTAACTTGCGTTCGCAGAACAAGACTATTCACCCCGAGAAGGCGGCGGTTTACTCGTTAATTATTCTCGTCGGGTTTCTTTTCGTGGGGGAGTGGATTTTGAAGCTTTTTCAATTGGACGTCTCCTCTTTCGCTATCGCGGGTGCTGTAGTGCTGCTCATTATTTCTATCGAGATGATATTTGGCGTAGAGATATTTAAACACGACAATACCCAATCGAATGACTCTTCAACTCTTTTCCCGGTGGTGTTCCCACTTATTGCTGGCCCCGGCAGCTTTACCACGCTGCTTTCGATGCGAGCGGAGTATTATACCGTCAATATTATTATCGCAGTTCTTTTAAATATTCTTATCGTATACTTGGTATTGCGTTTTTTGGATCCTGTAAAAAAATTGCTCGGAGAAAGCGGGGCTTATATCCTCAAGAAATTCTTTGGTGTGATCTTGATGGCTATTTCCGTGAAATTACTCACGTCTAACCTAAGTGAATTGATTGCCGCGGTGAACGCGGGCGTTTAATTTTCATGCTTCGAACCAACGGTTTGACAAAAAAAAGGCGTATCTTTGTGTGCGAAAACGAGACAATTAGCCCATTTTTTATTTCACATATAAATTTCAACAACATGAGAATTGTAAGTGTTTTAGGACGCGAGGTCCTAGATTCAAGAGGAAACCCAACCGTTGAAGTAGATGTTTTAACCGAATCGGGCGCTTTCGGGCGTGCCGCGGTTCCTTCAGGTGCTTCAACAGGAGAAAATGAAGCATTAGAGCTTCGTGACGATGATAAAGGCCGTTATCTTGGAAAAGGAGTGTTGAAAGCGGTAGCAAATATCAATGATATTATAGCACCGGCTTTGCTAGGAGCAAACGTGCTGGAGCAGACCGAGATTGATGCCAAGCTTCTGGAGCTGGACGGAACTAAAACCAAATCGAACCTGGGTGCTAATGCCTTGCTGGGAGTATCTCTGGCGGTGGCCAAGGCAGCAGCTAGCTATTTAGGCCTTCCGCTCTATCGCTATATTGGCGGTACCAATACCTACGTGTTGCCGGTGCCGATGATGAATATTATCAACGGTGGTTCGCACTCCGATGCGCCCATCGCGTTTCAAGAGTTCATGATTCGCCCGGTAGGTGCTCCCTCCTTTAAAGAGGGGCTGCGTATGGGTACTGAAGTATTCCACGCGTTGAAAAAGGTTCTTCACGACAGGGGGTTAAGTACAGCCGTGGGCGACGAAGGGGGATTCGCTCCTAACTTGTCTGGTGGAACTGAAGAGGCATTAGAATCGATTCTTACCGCTGTTAAGAACGCGGGATATGAGCCCGGTAAAGATGTGAAAATCGCGCTCGACTGTGCCGCCTCGGAGTTCTATGTCGACGGTATCTACGACTACAGCAAGTTTGAAGGGGAAAACGGTAAAAAACGTACGCGCGAAGAGCAGGTGGCCTACTTGGAAGAGTTGATCACCAAATATCCGATCGATTCAATTGAGGATGGAATGCACGAGAGCGACTGGGATGGCTGGAAGCAGCTGACGGATAAGATTGGTGATCGTTGCCAGCTAGTTGGTGATGACCTGTTTGTTACGAACGTTGATTTTCTGGAAAAAGGAATCAAAGAGGGCTGTGCCAACTCGATCCTTATTAAAGTAAACCAAATTGGTACGCTTACCGAAACCTTAGACGCCATTGAGATGGCACACAGAAACGGGTATACCAGCGTTACTTCACACCGCTCGGGTGAAACCGAAGACGCTACCATCGCGGATATCTCCGTGGCCACGAACGCGGGACAAATCAAGACCGGCTCATTAAGCCGTTCCGATCGGACCGCGAAGTACAACCAACTCCTCCGTATAGAAGAGGAATTGGGAGACCGTGCGGTATATGGGTACAAGAAAATCAAATAATAAGATTTGATATCTTTATAACAGGGGTGGGGTTGCTTTGCAGTTCCACCCCTCGTGGTTTCCACCCACGCGAACCTACTTCTTTATTAGTGATTAAAAATTAGGTGGTTATGCATGGGTGTTGCTGTTATTTTTGGTGAATCATGAAAGAAGCGAGGGTTGATTGATGCAACGAGAGTGATCAATGGATTTAACTTGCCTGTAAATATCGTGAGAAATATTTTTAAATTTGACAATAAATATATAAATTTGGGAAAAATCATCTCAAATGGATAAAAGCAAGCGGGTTACCGCCACATTCTTGAGTGATCTCTCCCATTTGCCGACTGCCTACTTCGCGTTGGTGATGGCAACGGGTATTGTTTCCATTGCTTCCTACTACCTTGAATTTTTCGCGCTGGGGGAGCTTCTTTTCTATTTTAATATAGCAGCCTATCTTTTCCTCTGTCTACTCTATATTCTGCGATCTGTAATTTATCCGGCAAATTGTACCGCCGATATAACCGATCATGCAAAAAGTCCCGGCTTGCTCACGTTTGTTGCCGGGAGCTGCGTCTTGGGCAGTCAGTTTATAGTTATTGCCGGCAACTACAGGATAGCCTCTGTACTCTTCTGCATTGGTGCCGTGGCATGGTTGATACTCATCTACACTGTTTTCACTGTTTTCACGGTGAAGAAAGATAAACCACCTATTAACCGTGCCATCAGCGGGGTATGGCTGCTTATAATTGTATCGACCCAATCGGTCTCGGTGCTTGCCAGTCAGCTGACAGGCTATATTCCTATTCCTGGCGACCTCGTGTTGTTTTTCGCGTTAGCCATGTTTCTTTGCGGGTGCATGTTTTATATTATTATCATCACGCTTATCGTCTATAGGATGTCGTTTTTTGAAATGCGCGCGGAAGAGTTTGCACCTGCCTACTGGATTAACATGGGGGCGGTCGCCATTTCAACGTT
>Ga0209075_1001457_pt1 | contig 22177 bp, 18 predicted proteins | sample Stecom2011_FD_187523 | JGI IMG/M metagenome (GOLD analysis project Ga0209075, IMG submission 187523) | Agricultural soil microbial communities from Utah to study Nitrogen management - Steer compost 2011 (SPAdes) (version 2) | ecosystem: Environmental > Terrestrial > Soil > Agricultural land...
ATAATAAATCTAGGAAATTCGGTGTGTATTACAAAAATTGCTGTTGGATAATCGGTGTTATCTCCTAGTAAAAATTTTGGGAAGTCCATATATTGTTAGGCGTTAGTTGTTAGGCGTTAGTTGTTAGACGTTAGTTTGGTCTAGAATCAATTTTTTGGTAAGATAATTAAAACGAATGTATAATAAAATAGCTGCCGTTGTTAATCCTGCGAGGAGTCCGAGCCAAATACCGAAACTGCCATAGGATTCTTCTCTTCCTAGGATAAAACTAATAGGAAACCCAATCAGCCAATATGAAATAAAAGTGATTATCGTTGGGATTTTTACATCCTGCAAGCCTCTTAAAGCTCCAAGCATGACAACTTGAATGCTATCACTAATCTGGAAGAAAGCTGCGGCAATTAATAATTTTGAAGCGATGGCGACCACTTCCGTATTATCCACTAAATTTTCTAGATCATTAAAATCGACATATATTTTTGGTAAGTGCTTGTGGAAAATAAAGAATATAGAAGCGAAAAATGTAGCGAAAATCATTCCCAACAAAAATATGGAAAAGGCAATTCGTCTTAACTCTGAATAATTCTTCAAACCTTTTTGATTTCCAACACGAATCATAGAGGTGACACTTAATCCCATAGCCACCATAAAGGTCATAGAAGATAAGTTTAAAGCTATCTGATTGGCTGCCTGAGGATTTTTACCCAGCAAACCACTAATCCAAACTGCGGAGGTGAAAATGGCTACTTCAAAAAACATTTGCATAGCACTTGGCGCTCCTAAGCCCAACATTTTTTTCAACATAAGCTTATCCAATACAAAAAACTTGATATTGGTTACGTAAGCCTTGGATTTTTCTCTTCCTTTTAGCAACCACCACAAGTAACCTACCATAACGAATCTAGAAATCAAGGTCCCATAAGCTGCTCCAACGATGCCCATTTCAGGAAAGCCTAATTTCCCAAAAATCAGCACGTAATTAAAAAACACGTTCACCACATTCGCTAAAATGGTAGCATACATGGGATATCTAGTCATAGATAAACCATCACTAAACTGCTTAAACGCTTGGAATATAATTAAAGGAATTAATGAAAAGGCTACCAAATCTAAATAAGGAATTGCTAGTTCTACCACCTCAATAGGCTGTTTCATTAAATACATAAGGGGTTTTGAAAAATACAGCATTAGGAATAATACCAAGCCTAAAACCGTACACAAAAACAGTCCATGCTTTAAAGCCGATTTACCTCGAGCGAAATTATTGGCCGTATCCGCTTCTGCCACTAAAGGTGTAATGGCCGTAGAAAACCCAATACCTAAGGACATGGCCACAAACATAAAACTGTTTCCCAAGGACACAGCAGCCAATTCCGCCGTACCTAATTGTCCCACCATGATATTGTCTATAAACTGTACAAAGGTATGCCCAAGCATGCCTAACATAACTGGGGCCGACAATTTTAAATTGTATTTAAATTCTTTCGTGTAGTTGCTTAAAAACATTTTGCAAAAGTAGTATTTAGCTTTATGTTATGCTAACTATGATGGAATTTAATAATAGATTAACATGGTTTTTTATATCCCTTAACTATAAAGATCTTTTCCCTTTTTATTTTGTTAAAACAAGTTTTAGATGCAAGCTTAAAGTGTTGAAACTTGTTGCTTCGCTTCCTCAAACTCCTGCATCATATCTGCTATAATTTGAGCTGCTGGTTTGATGTCGTGTATCAAGCCTGCTATTTGTCCGATTTCCAATTCACCATCCTCTAGATCGCCTTCAAACATACCTCGTTTAGCTCTAGCCCTTCCTAATAAGTCCTTAAGCTGATCGGTAGTTGGAGCTGTTTTATATAACTCTTGGATCTCGTTATAGAATTTGTTTTTTATTAATCTTACCGGTGCCAATTCCTTTAAAGTTAATTGGGTATCGCCTTCCTTGGCATCCACCACTACTTGTTTAAAATCTTGATGTGCCGAACTTTCCTCACTAGCCACAAATCGGCTACCAACTTGTACAGCATCTGCGCCCAGAATCATGGTTGCCAACATGGCTTTTCCTGTGGCAATTCCTCCAGCTGCGATTAATGGAATTTGAATTTGTTCCTTGACCATAGGAATTAAAGTCAAGGTAGTTGTTTCATCTCTCCCATTATGACCTCCAGCTTCAAAACCTTCAGCCACCACGGCATCCACTCCTGCTTCTTGGGCTTTTAATGCAAACTTTACACTACTAACCACGTGAACTACGGTTATCCCTCTTTCTTGCAACCAAGTCGTCCAAGTTTTCGGATTTCCAGCTGAAGTAAAGACAATTTTTACCCCTTCTTCTACAATAATATCCATAATCTCCTCGATGTTTGGATATAGCATTGGTACATTCACTCCAAAAGGTTTGTCGGTTGCTTGTTTACATTTTTGGATGTGCTCTCTTAACACTTCAGGATACATACTTCCTGCTCCAATTAAGCCTAAAGCTCCTGCATTACTTGCCGCTGAGGCTAAACGCCATCCGGAATTCCAAATCATACCCGCTTGAATGATTGGATATTGTATATTAAATAATTGGGTAATTCTGTTTTGCATTATTTTTTAATCAATTTTTTAGTTAATGTGCCCGATGGGGTTTCCATTTTTAAAAGGTAAACTCCATTCGCTAAAGTCGATACGTTTATTTTTGAAGAATTCAACAAACTCACTTCCAATACTTTGTTTCCTAAAATGTTATACATAGTCACTTGTACTTGCTTTTCATGGGAAGGAAAAACAATATGAAGTTCGTTAAAAACAGGATTAGGATAGATTTGTATGTTATTTTGTACACTCTCCACCTCTTCTATACTTAAACCTTGATTTAAAGCCATGGCTAAATTGGGAATTCCATATCCCAGAAAATAATTTGGAGTGGTGTACTGAGAGGCCGATTCCCGAACCAATTGCATGATTTCGGCATTACTTAAATCGGGTAGTGCTTGCCATAAACAAGCCAAAGCACCTGCCATAATTGGAGAGCTAAAAGAGGTTCCGTTTGTGGTTAGAATAGAGTCGTCTGTATTTATAACCACACTTGCCTGTGCTTGAGCTACCACATCTGGTTTTTGGGTTGGTTGAAAAACACTGCCTTGTGAACTAAAAGTGGCGTACTCGCCATTGGATTTTACACCACCTATGGTAAAAACACCTGCTGCGTCGGCCGGAGCGTTTAATCCGCCTGCACCAGCATTTCCCGCAGAGTTGACCACTAAGATTCCCTTTTCGAATGCGATGTTGGCGCCTTTACTTATATAAGTGGTTAAGCCATCCAAATCTTCATCCGCATGGGTATAATTAGAATTGTCGTAGAATTTGTATCCCAAAGACGAATTGATAATATCTACCCCTAAACTATCTGCTCTTTCTGCGGCTTCTACCCAAAGACTTTCCTCTAAGGGATTTTCATTAGGTGCATTTTCAGTTCTAAATAAATAGTATGAAGCATCCGGAGCTGTTCCCACATAAGATCCTTCTATATAGCCTGCCATGGTACTTAAAACTACGGTTCCATGTGTACTTGAAGTATTGGCATAGACATCTGGGTTTCTATCGTAAAAATCGTAACCACCTAAAATGCCATTATTATCTCTTAAACGTTGGAAGCCCGCCATAGTATTTACATTAGGAAAACCTGCATCAATAACAGCAATGGTCATTCCTGCACCTGTATAATCATCTAAGTGAAGGGCGTCTCCTTGAATCATTTCTATTTGGTTGGCCGCTGAACCGTAGTTAAAATTAGTGCGAAGGGCTTCTAATTCGAATTTATTCTCTGGCTGACTTACTCGGGTATTTAAACTCTTATCTGCAAAGACAATATCAGCAACAAAAGACAAGTTTAAAAGGTTATTAAGATCTGATTGCTCCCCGCGAACATGAACGGCATTAAACCACTTCGATTTGGCTAGAACTGTTACGCCTGCTTGTGCTTTTAGCTGTGAAATATAAGTTTCATTAACAGGTACATCGCGAAAATCGATAGGAACGGCGTGCGCTTGTTTTCTATCAATAGCTTTTTGCGTTAAAATGCTAATGGGATTTGCAAGGGAAACGGCTACATCCTCTTTATCAGTCAAATACACCCAGGCATCCTCCTGGGCAAAAACTTGAAATTGAAAACATAAAAGTAATAAAAGTAGTAGTCTTGAAGTCATGAGTTGGTTTTTAACTCATGCAATTTAAGAAATTACTCCTGAACCAACTAATTCATCCTCCAAATACCAAGCAACAAATTGTCCTTCGGTTATGGCCATTTGAGGGTTTTGAAATTCCACATACAACCCTGAATCCACCTTATACAACGTAGCCTTTTCTAAAGTTTGTCTGTAACGAATTCGTGCCATCACCTCCATCGTTTCGTTTGATTGCAGTTGTAAATCCTCGCGAACCCAATGCAGTTCCTCATTTGAAACAAAAAGCACAGTTTTATATAAACCTGGATGTTGTTTTCCTTGTCCGGTATAAATAATATTGTCGTCTACGTTGGTTTCAATAACAAAAAGAGGTTCTACAGTCCCGCCAACGGCCAAACCTTTACGTTGCCCTTTAGTGAAGTAATGTGCGCCCTGATGTTTACCAACTACTTTCCCGTCTTGAAAGTTGTACACTGTTCTTTTTGACAAATACTGAAGTTCTTCTTCCTTAGTCTTAAAATCTGGACGCTCTTGTTGATAAGCCTCAAAATCGTTTGAAACTTCAACAATAACTCCTTCTTTTGGTTTTAATTGTTGCTGAAGAAACTCTGGCAACCTAACCTTTCCAATAAAACAAAGACCTTGAGAATCTTTCTTTTCTGCGGTAATCAAGTTTTGTTTTGCTGCAATTTCCCTTACTTCTGGTTTTTGAAGTTCACCAATAGGAAACAAGGCTTTTGCCAATTGCTCTTGAGACAACTGACATAAAAAATAGGATTGGTCTTTATTATCATCGGCACCTGCCAGGAGTTGATGGACTTCTTTTCCATCTTTAATTATGGTGTTTTTACGGCAGTAATGCCCTGTAGCCACATAATCTGCACCAAGGTCTAAAGCGATTTTCATAAAAACATCGAACTTTATTTCCCTGTTACAAAGCACATCTGGGTTAGGTGTTCTCCCTTTTTCGTATTCGTTAAACATATAGTCCACAATACGCTCTTTGTATTGCTCGCTCAGGTCAACCGTTTGAAAAGGGATACCCAATTTATCTGCTACCAACATGGCGTCGTTACTATCGTCTAACCAAGGACATTCGTTAGAAATGGTTACCGTATCATCATGCCAGTTTTTCATAAACAAGCCTATAACCTCATACCCTTGCTCCTTTAACAAGTAAGCGGCTACACTGGAATCTACACCTCCAGAAAGTCCAACTATTACACGTTTTTTCTTCATAATTTTAGCTTGTAAAGATAGGGATTTTGGATAAATCCATATCTATTATATATTTATAAAACCTCACAACCTAACAGCTTATTTATCAGTATTTTACAAGAACACATCTAACTTTAACAAATTGTTATTTTATTATGTCGCTTATTTTATTTAATTTTACATTACTTATGTTTAGGTAGATCCCTACTTCGATTGATTAATAGCTTACTCATTTTGAGGCATACCTAAAAAAGTGAAGCTCCTTATTTATAAGGAGCTTTTATATTTTTAAGGCGTTACTAAAAGCTTTATTCCTTTTTTAAATATGGGTTTTTACTATAAACAGTAAAGTCTTTTTCTTCTGTTAACTCACCATTTTTATAGTATTTCCAAATACCGTCTTTTTTATCGTTTTTATATTGCCCTTCAATTTCTAGTTCGCCACTAGCATTGTAAAACTTAGCTTCCCCATGTAGAATCCCCTTTTTATACACATAGGTTTTCATTTCCTTTCCACTTTCATAAAACCAAGTGGCTTTACCATCCAACTTATTATTTTTATATACACGCTTTTCAGCTAATTGCCCGCTATTATAGTAAACCAAACTCTCTCCATCCAATTCTCCTTGGCTGTTATAGTGTTCTAGCGTCATTACTTGTTTAGCATCCTTATGATAGTAAATCCATTCTCCAATATAGTCTTTACCACGCATTTTTCCTTTGCTTATAACTTTTCCGTTGGAAGCATAAAAGGTAACATCTGCGACATCATCTTTAGCGTTGAATTCTTTAGTAGCTGTTAAAACTGCAGCCATATTGATGTTTTTATAAAATTTAAAAAGACCAATTTCCTTTCCATGATTAAATTCTCCCTCATAACGAATGACATTGGTATTATCGAAGTTCTTTTTCCAAACACCGTGTCTTTTTCCGTTTTCATCCAATTGATTGATGTTTTGGGCCACAAAGACGGTTGGTAAGACTAAAAATAAAAGGACTATTATGTGTTTCATACTCGGTAAAAAATTATGATTTAGACTTTTGATTATAACGGTATATTTACAAATATGTTATATAGCAAAAAAGCTGCCAAAAGAGGCAGCTTTAATTTATTTTCTACGCTTCTCTTGCGCTTGTTTTTGCTGTTCAGCTTGCTCCATCATTTGCTCCATTTTCTTTTGGAAACGGTTTTGCTTTTTAGGTTTCTTTTTATTCTCCTGAATTTGAGCATGAATTTTATCTTCATCCAAGATGTAGTTTTTAATTACCAACATAATTCCAATACTAATAGCATTTGAAATAAAATAGTATAAACTTAAACCTGAAGCATAGTTATTAAAGAAGAACAACATCATTAAAGGTGAGAAGTAAATCATGTACTTCATCATTTTAGCCATGTCTGGCATACCTTCTTGTGTAGGTTGTGAAGCCATTTGTTGTCCTGTGGTCATTTTCATATAGAAGAAAATGGTGATGGCCGCCAAAATTGGAAACAAACTCACGTGATCTCCATAGAATGGGATTTTAAATGGCAGGTATGCTACCGCATCATAAGAAGATAAATCGTCTGCCCACAAGAAACTTTTTTGTCTTAAATCGAAAGCAGTTGGGAAGAACATAAACAAGGCATAAAATACCGGTAATTGAATCAACCCAGGGATACAACCACTTAAAGGACTGGCTCCTGCTTTGTTTTGAAGCGCCATTGTTTCTTGTTGCGCCTTCATTTTATTGTCTTTATATTTTTCTCTAATAGCGTCTAACTCCGGCTTTAACACCTTTAATTTCGCTTGAGACAAGAATTGCTTGTATTGTACAAACGACATTAATAACTTAATAAGAATTGTCATAACAATAATAGCGATTCCGTAAGGTAAGAAGCCACTTAAGAATCCGAATAACGGAATAAATATGGCCTTATTGATCCATCCGAAAATTCCCCAACCAAATGGGATACTATCATCTAAATTGCTGTCGTATGTTTTTAAGATTTTACTATCCGTAGGTCCAAAGTAGAACTTTAATGGTTGATTGATTTCCCCAGCTTCAAAGGCTAAAGGAAACTTCGTGGTAAATCGTTTAGTAAAAACCGTATCAATATCTTCATCTGCCACTAAATCCTTAGACGTAATTTTTACATTCTTTAATGGATTTTTAGAAACTAAAATAGAACTAAAAAAGTGTTGTCTGTAAGATAACCAATTGGCATCATCAACCGTTTCGTCGTCCTCTCCAGTTTGGGATAATTTATCAATCTTTTTACCTTCGTATTGGTAGGTTAAACGCGTGTAACGGTTTTCGTATGAAATACTTTGATCGTGACGATACGTATCTAATGACCAGTCTAAATTTACTTCTTGTGAACTATTAATCACATTGTTCAAGCCTTGCGATCTGATGGTAAAATCGACCATATAATCGTTCGGTTTCAGCTCGTAACGGTATTCCAAATACTTTACAGGAGACACTTGAAGTCTCATAGAAACTACTGTATTCTCCCCATTTTTGGTAATAGTTGGTTGAAAATAAAGGTCCTTAGTATTTAAGATTCGGCTATCGGTTGTGCCAAAATTTATATTGAAATTGGTATTTCCTTCTCGAACTAAATAAATAGGTACAGAATCGAAATCGACAAATTGCTTCAGTTTAATTTCTGATAGGTAACCACCTTTATTACTAAACTTTAGAGCTAACACCTCGGTTTCAACAAGAGTTTCCGTATCCGTTGCTGATGGAAGCGTTGAAGAATAGGCAAAGGCTCCTAATTTATTATTTAAAGCAATGAGCTTTAGAGAATCAGAAAGAGATGCTCCAGCAAGATCTTCTGCTGTAATCACAGCTGTATCTGCATTTTCAGCTGCTTTTTTAGCGGCTTCAACTTGCTCTTGTTTCGCCTTTTCTTGTGCTGCTAATTCTTCTTCAGTTGGTCTGTTCGTGTACATCATGTACACTAAAATTCCAAAAATAAGTATAAATCCAATAATTGAATTTATGTCAATTTTCTTTTCTTCCATATTTAAATTTTCACTTCGTTTTGAATGAAGGGCGCATTGGGTGGTTAATTTTTAAAATCTCTTCCTATTCAGGATGTTTCTTTAGGTCAAAAATTAATCCGTTTTTATTTTTGTGCCATAGTGACACTGTTTTTTGAGTTTTTATATTTTAAAGCCGCTTTAATTAAGCTCACAAATAATGGGTGTGGATTTTTAACGGTACTTTTATATTCTGGGTGATATTGTACACCAACAAACCATGGATGTGATGGTATTTCTACCACCTCAACAAGACCTGTTTCTGGATTTAATCCGGTAGCCATCATACCAGCAGCTTCAAATTGTTTCTTATAGTCGTTGTTGTACTCGTAACGATGTCTGTGTCGTTCCATGATGCTGTTAGACTTATAGATTTTTTGAACCAAAGAATCCATTTTTAAATCGCATGCCCATGCACCTAGTCGCATCGTTCCCCCTTTGTCGGTAACACTTTTTTGAGCTTCCATTAAACTAATTACTGGGTCTGGTGTGTTTGGATGCATTTCTGATGAACTAGCCTCTTTTAGGTTGAGTACATTTCTAGCAAATTCTATAACAGCCATTTGCATCCCTAAACAAATTCCTAAAAATGGAATGTTGTTCTCACGTACAAATTTTACAGCATCGATTTTACCTTCAATACCACGTTCACCAAAACCTGGAGCTACTAATACACCATGTAAGTGAGATAATTTAATCTTGACGTTATCTTCGTTTAAATATTCTGAATGGATCGCTTCCACATGAACTTTTACTTCATTTTCTGCGCCGGCATGAATGAAAGCTTCAAGGATAGACTTATACGAATCCTGTAGTTCAACATACTTTCCTACCAAACCGATAGTAACCTCGGTAGTTGGGTTTTTATGACGCTTTAAAAATTTATTCCAATTGGTTAAATCTGGAATATGGCTTTCTAAGGCCAATTTCTTTAAAACCACTTTATCTAAGCCTTGATCTAGCATCAGATTAGGTACATCGTAAATGGTTGAGGCATCAATAGATTGAATAACCGCTTCTTCACGAACATTACAGAATTTTGCCAATTTACTACGTAAGTCGTCTGGTAATTCATGTTCGGTTCTACACACCAAGATATCTGCCATGACACCAGATTCCATAAGCGTTTTAACACTGTGTTGAGTCGGTTTTGTTTTTAGTTCTCCAGCTGCAGATAAATAAGGCACTAAAGTTAAATGAATAACAATAGCATTATTATCTCCTAAGTCCCATTTTAACTGACGTACCGATTCTATATATGGTAAAGACTCTATATCTCCAACAGTTCCCCCTATTTCGGTAATAACGATATCGAAATCTCCCGATTTTCCAAGAAGTTGCACTCGATGCTTTATTTCATCAGTAATATGAGGAATTACCTGAACGGTTTTTCCTAAAAATTCACCTCGACGTTCTTTTTCAATCACGCTTTGGTAAATACGACCGGTTGTTACGTTGTTTGCCTGGCTGGTTGGTACATTTAAAAAACGTTCGTAATGTCCAAGATCCAAATCGGTTTCTGCACCATCATCGGTAACATAACATTCACCATGCTCGTAGGGATTTAAAGTCCCTGGATCGACGTTAATATAAGGGTCTAATTTCTGTATGGTTACTCTATAACCTTGGGCTTGAAGTAATTTTGCTAAAGAGGCAGCAATGATGCCCTTTCCTAGAGAGGAAGTCACCCCTCCTGTTACAAATATGTATTTTGTTGTAGTTGTCATGTCGCGTTGTTAAACGCCTGCAAATTTACAAAATTAAACTAGTTATTAACCTAATGTGAAGAGTAATTTACAAATCAAATATATTAATAGATATAAAATGTCTCAACTTGAATATCTAACAACTATTCAATGAAATTAAAGTCTAGGTATCACAACGGATTCCATTGATAAACAAGAAACGCCAATTCCTTAATTACTTTGGGAATTGGCGTTTTATATTTCTAATTAAATCTTCTAAACCATTTAATTTTAGCTCATAAACGGTTTCTAACATTTGACCTAGCTGACCTTTTGGAAAGCCTTTATTGTGATACCACACCACATAATATTCTGGTAATTCTATCAAATATCGGTCTTTATATTTCCCAAATGGCATTTTGGTATGTGCCAGTTTTATAAGGAAATTTTTATCGGGTTCTAGCAAAGTTTCTGGAGGTTAATGGTTTTTAACTTCTACAATTTTTAAATCCTGATATTTAACCAAGTACACCGAATCATTATAATAACCGCCTAAAAACTTCTTCTTATAGGAGAATTTATTTTCCACGTATTCTGTAAGAGGTGCTTCATTAACCGATTGAAATAAATCGTCTGAACTTACCAAGCGAAGGATGACATCCATGGTTAAATCGAAACCACGAACCGCTACCTTATTTGGTGTTATTCCGTAGGCTTTTTCATAAGCCATCACAAACGAGTTGTGATCTTCTAAGTTGTAAGATTTTGAAATGGTTGGGAAGTGCAAAGCCAGATTAGACAAGTGGTAATTTGAAACCTCATCGTCTTCAAAAGCAGCATTCATATTAGTTGTCACTAAAACAATATCCCTTGATCGGTTTTTAAATGAATTTAACTTACTGGTTACATTCGAGATAAATCCCGGGTTATCAGATTCTAAGAACACGATATTTTTCCCTGGCTGCAACACACTAGTGATGTCGCCGTCAAGGATATAAAACGCATCATTCCCACTTTTATTTTTTCTAGAAAACACTTGAGATGCCGATGCAAAATGTCCTTTAATATTTTGACTTACCTGACTATTCTTAGCATCAGAAATAATGATGACCTTAGTTTTGGAACTATCTTTTTTTACATGTTCAATCATTTTATTGAACATTAATTCTTCCGATGGTCTAGATTGAAACACATTTTCTGAAAGCACTACCGTTTTGGTAATTGGAGAAACCACTGGCACCTTATGTGGTTTCAATTTTGAAGCAACTACCTCGAGGTTGTTTGACATAAACGGACCAATTACGACATCCACATCTTCAAAAGAATGGGTGTTTAAAATATGAGAAATTTCACTTAAAGAATTTTTAGTATCGTACACATCCACTTTTAATGAGATTCCTAGTTTTTTAAGGGAATCAATTGCCATTAGAGCCCCAGAATGGAAATCTAAAGACATGCCTAAATATGGATTTCTATGCAATTCTCTTTTTGCCTCTTGAATAGAATCGGTGTTGACTTTATTAAGCTGAAAAGGAAGCATCATCACAACATGCTTCGTTTTGTAGCTCTTTATATTACTTATTAAATTTACATGATCATGAATGATAGTTGGATTCTCTCCTACCGTGGCGTTATAAGGAATTTTTAAAATCATTCCTTCTTTTAATCCAGACTCTTTAAGTTCTGGGTTTAGAGTTTCCAATTGCTCTTGCTCCACGCCCAATTTCACTTTTAATCTATAATAACCTTCTTTTGGTAAAACGGTATAATAAGAATAGGCTTCATCAATAGGTTTTTCCTCTTTCTTAGCAATGTTAGGTACTTGTATCACATCTCCCGGGTTTAAAACCTCTTTCATTCCTGGATTTAACTCTTCCAATTGTTCTACTGTTATCCCATATTTATAAGCAATACGCCACTTTCCTTCTTGAGGTAAAACCGTATAATCGTTGGTTGTAGATTCTGGTTTAGCTGTTTGAACTAGCTTTTTGTAAACCGGAATTTTTAAATCATCCCCTTTTTTTAAATTATTGGCATATAAAAAGGTGTTGTGCTTTTTTAGATCGTCTTGGCTTATATCGTACTCTTTAGACAAACTATAAAGCGTTTCTTTACGTCTTACCTTGTGTTGTTTAAACCCAACCAACTCTTTTTCTATCGTGGTCTGTGGTGTTGAACCCTTGGCTTTTGTTTTTGGAATAATGATTACCGAATTTGGTTTTACCCCCTTCTTTGCATCTGGATTTAAAGAATAAATATCGTTAACAGAAACCTGGTATAGTTTTGATATGCTCTCAACGGATTCTCCTTCTTTTACCTTATGGGTCTTGAAATTTTGGGCTTGGCTTGAAGCACAACCAAACACTAGGAAAAGCGATAAAATGTATATTAATTTCTTCATAGATATGCTCATGAAAATGAGTGGCTTTTAGTTTTAATCATCCATCTTTACAAATAAGCTAGAGTCACGATTATTTTAACATTCTAGCAAGTCTTCCCTTTTAGGGAATTAAACGTAACAATCTTTTATGCCATTTTTATGCCAAAGCAATAAAAATAACATAAAAGATTTACATGCAAAGTACGTCCCTTGTTGTTACCTTTTGATACTCAATAAAAAAGACTCCTTTATTAAAAGGAATTTTATTCCCACTCGATAGTTGCTGGTGGTTTTGAGCTAATATCGTAAACTACTCTATTAACGCCTTTTACTTTATTTATTATATCGTTTGATGTTTTTTGTAAAAACTCGTAAGGTAAATTTACCCAATCGGCGGTCATACCATCTGTACTTTCTACTGCTCTAAGTGCCACACATTTTTCATAGGTACGTTCATCACCCATAACTCCAACACTATTTACTGGTAAAAGAATGGCTCCCGCTTGCCATACTTTGTCGTACAAGCCCCATTCTTTTAAGCCATTGATAAAAACAGCATCGACCTCTTGCAAAATACGCACTTTTTCGGCAGTTATATCACCTAAAATACGAATAGCCAATCCTGGACCTGGAAAAGGATGACGACCTAAAAGGTTTTTATCCATATCCATAGAAGCACCTACGCGACGCACCTCATCTTTAAATAGGGCCTTTAAAGGCTCTACAATTTTAAGTTTCATAAAATCAGGTAAACCACCTACATTATGATGACTTTTTATAGTTGCACTTGGACCTCCGGTAGCTGAAACACTCTCGATAATATCTGGATAGATGGTTCCTTGTGCCAACCATTTTACATCTGTAATTTCATGGGCTTCATCATCAAACACCTCGATAAAAACACGACCTATAGCCTTGCGTTTCTCCTCTGGATCGCTTAGACCTGCTAAGGCATCTAAAAAACGTTTGGAAGCATCAACGCCTTTTACATTCAATCCCATGCCTTTGTATTGTTCTAGAACATCAGCGAATTCGTTTTTACGTAATAAACCGTTATTTACGAAAATACAATAAAGATTTTTACCAATAGCCTTGTGCAATAACATAGCTGCCACAGAAGAATCGACACCTCCAGAAAGACCAAGAACCACTTTATCGGTTCCTAATTTATTTTGCAAGTCTTCAACAGTTTCTTCCACAAAGGATTGCGGTGTCCAGTCTTGTTCTAATTTAGCAATGTGAACCAAGAAGTTTTCCAACAATTGTTTCCCATCGGTGGAATGATACACTTCTGGATGGAATTGAATGGCATAAGTTTCTTCACCTTCAATTTTATATGCTGCATTTTTCACATCATGTGTGCTGGCCAATAAAACGCCATTAGTTGGAAGGTTTTTGATGGTATCGCTATGACTCATCCACACTTGACTTCCTTCTTGAATATTCTTAAAGAACGCTTCGTTAGGTTTTATAAAAGACAGATGAGCACGACCATATTCTCTCGTATTTGAAGGCGCGACTTCGCCACCAGAGAAATGAGCTAGATATTGAGCTCCATAACAAACGGCCAACATAGGTTTTTTGGCTCTAATTTGTGATAGGTCTGGATGTAGGGCGTTTTCTGCTCTTACAGAATTTGGACTACCAGAAAGAATGACTGCTTTGTATTCTTCTACGCTCTTTGGAATTTTATTATACGGGTAAATCTCACAATAAATATTGAGTTCCCTTACGCGGCGTGCAATAAGCTGTGTGTATTGCGAGCCGAAATCTAAAATAAGTACTTTGTTGTGTTGCATGCGCAAAAATAGTAATTGATTTTATAATTATCAGTTTAGCAAGGCTATTTTTGAAATTAATTCATCGAATCCAAAATCATTTGGATATCTTTTTCTGTGGTATCCGGATTGATAAAGCAAAATCGCGACACAGTCTCAAAGGTGTCACCGTTTTTCCACTTGGTTGGCGTTACCAAAGCAAATCCTTTTTTATGATTTTCGTAAGTCCAATGTGTGTAATCTTCCGGCTTCCATCCAATTCTTCTATATAATACACAAGACAGACTTGGCTCTCTTACCAGTTCCATATTTGGATTTTCTTCGATCAACTTACCAGCAATCTGAGCTAATTCAATACCTCTTTCCACAGATTCTTTATACTTATCTGTTCCATGAGTTGCCAATGAAAACCACAAAGGCAATCCACGAACACGACGTGTTAATTGAAGTTGATAGTCGGTAGGATTGAAGCCATGCGCTCCTTCATCCTTAAATATATCTAAATAAGATCCTTGTTGAGAATGGGCGTTTTTAGCTAATTCTGGGTCTTTATAGATGACTGCTCCACAATCGTAGGGAGAGAACATCCATTTATGTGGATCGATAGTTATGCTATCTGCTCGTTCTATTCCTTTAAACAATGGTCGAACCGAATCGGCTGCTAAAGCTCCCCCACCATAAGCTGCATCTACATGGAACCAAATAGTTTCTTTTTCACAAATTTCAGCAATCCCTTCTAAATCGTCAATAATTCCTGCATTGGTTGTCCCTCCCGTGGCTACTACGGCAAACAGACGTTTCCGTTGATGGAAGCTTAAGTTATCGATGGTTTTACGCAGATCTTCGCCTGTTAATTTTTCTTCAGAATCTACCAGTAAAATATCCACATCGGCCACCTTTGCCATGGCTTTAATAGAAGAATGTGCTCCGATGGAAGTTATAATCAAGCCTTTTTCTCTTTTATAAGTCTCGTCTTCACGCCAATGCTCCCTAGCCGTCACTATAGCCGATAAATTAGCTGCAGTTCCACCACTTGTAAACACGCCAAAAGCACCTTCTGGTAAGCCTGTTAAAGAAACAATCCATTTCATAGCTTCGTTTTCGCAGAAAATTCCACCGGCACCTTCCATCCAATACGCGCCATGAATACTTGAGGCTGAAGTCACCAAATCAAACATAATAGCCGCACGCGTGGGTGATGCAGGCACAAACGCCAAGTTTCTAGGATGGTCTACAGGTACATTGGCTTTAGATAAGTGTTCCTTCCATAAATTGAAAGCATACTCGCCACCAACTCCTTTATCGGTCACAGTTTCGCCAACAAGTTCTTTAAGTTCTTCGTATTTCTTGGGTTTACCAATAGGATGTTCGGTTGCTGATATTCTACCAATAACATATTTCATGACGTCTAAGGTCATTTCTATGAGGTCTAAATCAATTTTATGCATGAAATTACTCTAAGTTTAATATTAAAAACTCCTGTTTTAAAGGTTGCAAATTTAACATTAACTGTTGAGTAAATTGGTCTCCATACTCCATATAAAATTCAGAAAAATTAGCTTGACGCTCTTGCAGGCTTTGGTTAGGGAATAGTTCGTTTTGAAGTAAAACCACACGATCTAAAATTTCCTTTAATTTTCTTTTTTGAGCTTTAAGCAATCGCTTTTCAAGCATATCCAACCCTTTAAGTTGCTTCTTTTCTTGTGCTGAAACGGCGCCAAGGAACGATTTGTCTGTTTGTTTAGCTAATGCGTACAAGTCTTCAAACTGCTGTTTTAAGAAGGATTTCTGCTTAGAGAAATCGATATCTAATTCGGAACGATCTCTAGTAACTTTTTCAATTAGATCATTTTGATGCAGAAACAAATCTTTTATCGATAGGTCTAACTTATCCAATTTTTCCTGCTGCTTTTTTGAAACTAACAAAGCTGAATTTCGAAGTAATAAAATAGGAAAGGGCACCTGCTGCGTTTCAAAATTAGATTTCAATTGAAACCAGTAGGCTAATTCTCCTCCTCCACCTATATAACAAAGGTTTGGTAAAATAACCTCTTGATACAATGGGCGTAAAATAACATTCGGACTAAAATTTTCTGGCGCCTCATGGAGATGCTTTATTAATTCGTCCTTACTCCAAGATATATTCGTATGGAGGACTTGATATGTTTCATTCTCAAAAACAATACGTTCACGAAGGTTTTTATCTAAATAGAATAAATTAATCTCTCTCGGATTCACTTGTATTTTATAGTCTGACGACACCTCATTAAGCTGCCTTGAGGTTTCTGAAACCTTGTTGAAAGCAGTATGATTCAATAATTCGTCCTGTGCAAATGGAAGAAATAGACGCTTCAACTCTTTGTCGTTTCCATCTAGAATCACCAAGCCTGTTTCAGAAAAAAGCTCGTTGACCAAATATCTAGTTGCTTCGCTTAAGTTGCTGTGGTTGGTATATGCCTTCTCGAATAAATTTTTTAAGCTGTCAGCATTTTTGCCAAAATTTAAATGAGATCCAAACAAATCGGAAATTTTCTGTAAACCTTCTAAATCCAATTCTCCAACCGCTCCGGACACCTCTTTGTGCCATCTTATTTTCTTTCCTTCGAAATTAAAAAAGTTTATTTCCTCAAAATCATGATCCTCCGTAGCCATCCAATAAACAGGCACAAAATCTTGTTTAGGATAAGCCTCTTTAAGCTCGGAACACAGATTAATGGTGGAAATAATTTTGTAGAAAAAATATAAAGGTCCAGTAAATAAATTAAGCTGGTGACCTGTGGTTATGGTAAAAGTATTCTTTTGTAAAAGCGCGTTGATATTCGCGATTGTTTTATCGGATGCTGCTAAGTCCTGGTATTGTGTTTTGAGACTTTCAACTAAAACTGTCCGAGACTTTTCAGAGAACTGAGAAGTTTTTTCTTCCATTTGCCCTTTAAAGTTTTCAAGATTCGGAAACCTATTATAAAAAGGTTTTAAAGAATCTTTTTCATCTAAGTAATCGCAAATTAAACTAGAAAAATAGTTGGTGTCTTTAAACGGAATACAGTCTGTTGGCATAGTTAAGCTTTGCAGGTTTTTAAAAAGTAAAGATACGGTTTCTTGTCTTAAAAATAACTTAAAATAATAGATGGACAAGACCTGAAAAGATTAAGTATCTTTACCCAAAAATAAATTATGTTAGGTTTAAAATTAGCTACAGACCCGAGATGGGTTGATATTGTTGAGTCGAATATTGAAGAAATTTTAACAGATCACGCTTGGTGCGAGCAAAAGGCGGCCACTAACGCTATAACTATTATTACACTTAATTCCGAGTACACGGATTTAGTAACCGAATTATTAGCCTTGGCCAAAGAAGAATTGGAACACTTTGAAATGGTTCATGAAATTATAAAGAAAAGAGGCTATACCCTAGGTCGAGAACGTAAGGACAGTTATGTAAACGAGCTTTATAAATTTATGAATAAAGGAGGTAGCCGTACACAAGCTATGGTTGACAGACTTTTGTTTTCTGCCATGATTGAAGCTAGAAGCTGCGAACGTTTTAAATTATTATCTCAAAGAATCAAAGATCCAGAATTATCTAAATTTTATCATGATTTAATGATTAGTGAAGCTGGGCATTACACCCTATTTATAGGATTTGCTAGAAAATACGGACAGGATGTAGATGTAGACAAACGTTGGAAGGAACTCATCGAATTTGAAGCAGAAGTCATCCAAAATTATGGAAAATCGGAAACCATACATGGCTAAACCCTATACATTAAAGCAAGAGGACCGCTAGGAAACTTTATTTCAGTTTATATAAATCAATATTTATTTCAAAAGTTAGACTTACGCGACAATGTTTAAGGTTCTCCATGAGCTTTTACGATACTTTCGTTTATCCAAGTTATAGCCATTCTAAAAACAGTTTATTTTTTTAGAAACTAGTTCCGAAGCCTTAAATTGTCATCCTTGAAATTTATTAGATTATTCAGACCAATTAGCAAATTTGGCTTTGTCCTAAATAATGACGAAATTCGTCTTTATCGGCCGGAAGGCAAGAAGTAATTGTAAAAAACATTAAAATAAGTCATCAGATAACGGTTGACACAAAACGACGACGACCGTAAAAAAAACATACTACTACATGAGACAGATATTCTTAATCTTATTGATCTTTGGATTTTTTTCTTGCAACCAACAGACAGACCAAACAAAAGTTTTGCAAAAGCGCATTGACAGCTTGGAAGTTAAACTAGCCAATACTTACAAACCTGGTTTTGGCGATTTTATGGGTAGCATTCAAGCACATCACTCGAAACTTTGGTTTGCTGGTCAGAACAAGAATTGGAAACTTGCTGATTTTGAAGTGCATGAATTAATGGAAGCTATTGAGGATATTCAGGAATATCAAGCCCACCGAAAGGAAAGTCAGCTCATAAGCATGTTAATTCCTCCCTTAGACAGTATTGATAAAGCGATACAAGAAAGTAATTCCGCCTTATTTGAAAGCAGCTATATTAATTTAACCAATACGTGTAACGCTTGTCACCAAGCGGTGGATTTAGAATTTAATATCGTTAGAATTCCTGACAGCTCACCTTACAGCAATCAGGAATTTAAACCATACGAATAAATTTTTAACGAAATGGCATAGACTTTTACTCAGTATTAGGCAACAACTTCACCATAGAGATCGAAGTCTGCCGCATCGGTAATTTTTACTGTAGTAAATTCGCCTGTTTTTAAATAGGTTTTAGAAGCATCAATTAAAACCTCGTTATCCACATCTGGAGAATCAAATTCAGTACGACCTACAAAGTATTCACCTTCTTTTCTATCGATGACTACTTTTAAAGTTTGTCCAATCTTAGCTTGATTCAATTCCCATGAAATTTGAGATTGAATTTCCATAATTTGGTTGGCACGATCTTGCTTTACCTCTTCTGGAACATCATCTTCCAAGTTGTAAGCATGCGTATTTTCTTCATGGCTATATGTGAAACAGCCTAAACGTTCAAAACGCATATCTGAAACCCATTGTTTTAATTCTTGGAAGTTTTCTTCTGTTTCACCAGGATAACCAACGATTAGAGTTGTTCTAATGGTCATTTCTGGAACAGCTTTTCTGAATTCTTTTAGTAGCTTAGTGGTTTTTTCCTTAGTAGTTCCACGACGCATACTTTTTAATATGTTATCGGAAATGTGTTGTAATGGAATATCTAGATAATTACAGATTTTAGGTTCACGGTTCATTACCTCCAACACATCCATTGGGAATCCTGTAGGGAAGGCATAATGCAACCTAATCCATTCTACTCCTTCTACCTTTACTAACGCTTCAAGCAATTCTGCTAGGTTACGTTTTTTATATAAATCTAATCCGTAATATGTTAAATCTTGAGCAATAAGAATTAATTCCTTGACACCATTGGCAGCTAGCTTTTCAGCTTCAGTAACTAAATCCTCGATAGGCGTTGATTTGTGTTTTCCACGCATCAATGGAATGGCACAAAAACTACAAGGTCTATCACAGCCTTCAGCAATTTTTAGGTAGGCATAGTTTTTTGGTGTGGTGGTTAAACGCTCACCAATTAATTCGTGTTTATAATCTGCACCTAAGGCTTTAAGTAAGCCAGGTAATTCGGTGGTTCCAAAATACTGGTCCACATTGGGAATTTCTTTTTGTAAATCCGGCTTATAACGTTCGCTTAAACATCCTGTAACAAATACCTTATCAACTTCTCCATCTTCTTTTTTCTGCATGAAATCAAGAATGGTATTGATACTTTCTTCTTTGGCATTATTAATAAAACCGCAGGTATTTATTACGACAATATTTCCTTCCTCTTCATGTACAACATCTTTGCCACTGGCCTTTAGTTGTCCCATTAATACTTCACTATCGTAAACGTTTTTACTACAGCCAAGTGTTACTACATTGATTTTGTTCTTTTTAAGCGATTTTGTTCTCATAGCTATGTCCCTTTCAATCAGGAATACTTTTATTAATATTCCGATTTTTCAGGTTGCAAATATACAACCTTATTAACAAAAAAAGCTTCAAGTTTAACTTGAAGCCTTTTTTTAATACTTTATATGTTTATTTGAAGAAGGAATCTACAAATTCATATTTATTAAAAACCTGAAGATCTTCTATACGTTCACCCACTCCAATATATTTTACTGGAATTTGAAACTGGTCTGAAATACCAATCACTACACCACCTTTGGCAGTACCATCTAATTTAGTGACCGCTAGCGAGGTCACTTCTGTTGCAGCAGTAAACTGTTTCGCTTGTTCAAAAGCATTTTGCCCAGTAGAACCATCTAAAACCAACAACACATCATGAGGTGCATCTCCCACCACTTTTTGCATCACACGCTTAACTTTTGTAAGCTCGTTCATCAAATTTACTTTGTTATGTAAACGTCCTGCTGTATCAATAATAATAACGTCAGCATTTTGTTTCACTCCCGCTTGCACCGTATCGAAGGCCACAGAAGCTGGATCGCTTCCCATTGCTTGTTTAATCATAGGCACATCCACACGATCTGCCCAAACTTGTAGTTGATCTATGGCTGCTGCTCTAAAAGTATCGGCCGCTCCAAGAACCACATTTAAGCCTTGCTTTTTAAACTGATAGGCTAATTTTCCAATGGTTGTTGTTTTTCCAACTCCATTCACTCCAACGACCATTAAAACGTAAGGAGTTTTACTACCATCGGCATTGACAGGTAATTTCGGAATGGAATAATCCGTATCTTCACCAGAATTGGTTTCGCTTAATAAGGCAGCAATTTCTTCACGAAGAATTCTATTCAATTCGTCGGTTCCAAGATATTTATCTTGTTCCACACGTGTTTCAATGCGTTTTATAATTTTAAGGGTTGTATTGACACCCACATCACTAGTAACCAAGATTTCCTCTAGGCTATCTAGAACCTCATCATCTACTTTAGATTTTCCAGCTACAGCTTTGGTTAACTTATTAAAGAAATTGGTTTTAGATTTTTCTAAACCTTTATCCAATGTTTCTTTTTTTTCAGTAGAAAATATTTTTTTAAAAAAGCTCATTTTATGTTGATTCAATGATTTTAGATGAAACAAAAGTCTTGCCTAAATACTTTAGCTGAACATTTGTCACTTTTACTGATGTAAATATAAAACAAAAGCCGCTCTCTAGAATAGAAAGCAGCTTAAATATTGTACAACACGATTTGGTTAGTGTTTAGATAACCACTCGTTTACTTGCTCTGGTGCCATAATTGATTCAACAAAAGTGTAAGCTCCTGATTTTTGAGACTTTACCATCTTTATAGCTTTTGTTAACCTTTTAGATCCTGTTTGTAACGATGCAACTGATTTCTTTGCCATGTTCTATGTTTTTTAAAACTTTAACCTAAAGTTTTTTTGTTGTTATCTGACGTTTTTATAAAAATTAAAAACCTCTAATTTGAATTATTTGAATTTTACTGTCGTAAAAATCTAATTATTTAATTTCTTTATGAACAGTTACTCTCTTTAAGATAGGATTGAATTTTTTAATTTCCATTCTATCTGGAGTGTTCTTTTTATTCTTGGTAGTAATATATCTAGAAGTTCCTGGTTGACCAGACTCTTTATGCTCTGTGCACTCTAAAATTACTTGTATTCTGTTACCTTTCTTTGCCATTTTCTTAACTTTTAATTGAGGTTATTATTTATAAAACCCTTTAGATTTAGCTTCTTTAATTGCAGCTGCGATACCAATTTTATTGATAGTCTTTAACGCTGAAGTTGAAACCTTTAAAGTTACCCATTTATCTTCTTCTGGAAGATAAAAACGTTTTTTAATAAGATTTGCATCAAATTTACGCTTTGTTTTATTCATTGCGTGAGATACGTTGTTTCCAACCATCGCTTTCTTTCCAGTAAGTTCACAAACTC
>Ga0209075_1001458_pt1 | contig 22177 bp, 19 predicted proteins | sample Stecom2011_FD_187523 | JGI IMG/M metagenome (GOLD analysis project Ga0209075, IMG submission 187523) | Agricultural soil microbial communities from Utah to study Nitrogen management - Steer compost 2011 (SPAdes) (version 2) | ecosystem: Environmental > Terrestrial > Soil > Agricultural land...
TATCTACAACTAAAATAACCAAAACTTTCCACATATCTTACGCCTAACCTAATACAGACTGCTTATTTATAACAATCCACACTAAACTTAATGTTTATCCCATCAGCCACCCTCATATAGTACGGAAATACTTTAAGCTTAGATATACTTGAATTTGTCATTTTCAACCAAGATATGGTTAGCATGGACCTAAATTATTTTAAATTTACTCTTAGGTGCTTCTAGTAAGGAGCTGCTTTGCAGATAGCTTTACGCGGTTATTAATCCTTATAAATTAACTCCATAATTTCATCTGCAACGTGCGGTCTGTAGTGAGAGGTTTCGTAAAAGTTGTGAATGCTATCTGTAAATTCATTTTTTCCAGAAAAATCATAAATATTTTCTTCCCCAAATATTCCTTGTAAAAGCTCTATTTGTGCATTTTCCATTGGAATTTGGTCATATAAAGGGGAAATAACGATTTTATACTTTGTCTTGTGTTTATCAAAAACTGCTTTAATACGCTCAAGAAGTTTAATTTCCGCTTGGGTTACCTTGATCTCAGAAACATGTTTTACAGGTCTAGAATAAAAGACTCCTCGTTCTATTAAGTTCTGGTAATAGCTTAAAGAATCTTCCTCAATTTCTTTATCATGGCCGTACCATAGGTCTCCATTCTTTTTGTTTGCCCTATAATCATATTTTTCTTGCTGGATAAAAGACTCCATATATCCTCTGTTTGTCTTAAACAAAGAGAAGTCTAAATATGCTGTCAAGAACTTAGGATCTAAAGATGCGCGTAAAAAAGTCGAATAATATTCTAGTTTAGAAGCTTTTGAAACCATAGGCATAGAAATAAATAAATGACCTTTTCGTGAACTAGTTCTTCCTAACAACTGTCTATCAACTATTACCAATGCGTTCTTTATACTATCTCCAAGCTTATCTATGTATGCTACTTTTTTCTCCACTCCCCAGATTCCTTCTGCCGAAGCATCAAAATGGAAAGGTTTTGCGTCTTTATCCAAATAAGCTTCCCAGTTTTCACACTTATATGCTTGTGATCTAGAGCTTCCGAAGATAAAAGAATTAAAGTTTTCTTGTTCTCTGTAATGATTATAAGTCGTTGTTGTAACCATTTCTCGATTTAACTCCACTCTCTGATTTGAATAATAATCTTGAAATCCAATCACCTTAAAAAAATCCACATAGATTACCCCAATGACCAAAAGGATTATGGGAGATGAAAATAGAGCTATTTTTATAATAAACTTTCTCATGGATTAAAATTGAAAATAAATAAACTCTTGTTCGTTTCCAGCAAACCAATATATCGAAAGGATAATCGCATAATACATTGCGTATCTTAAGGGTCTTTTCCAAGAAGCTCCAAAATGAGCAATTGCATATTGACTTGCTCTCCCCTTCCACTCCATCCAAACAAAGATTATAATTAGAATAATTGTAGCCAATCCGCCAATCCCTAAACTAGCTCTAGGAATGGTAAATAAGGAGGCTGAGAAAATTTCAGAGATATAGCTTATGGCATGTTCGATATTATTTGCACGGAAAAATATCCATGCAAAGACCGTTAATCCAAAGGTAAGAAGCATTAAAAAGAACTCTTTTATACTCGGAAGCACTTCCCCCTCTGCAACGACCTCCAAATGTTTTCGATTTCTATTGGTTAATAATAGAGGTAAGAAATAAATCGCATTCAATGCACCCCAAACGATAAACGTCCAATTGGCACCATGCCAAAAACCACTTACAATAAAAATGATAAATGTATTCCGTACTTTCATCCAGGTACCACCACGGCTTCCGCCTAATGGGATATAAAGATAGTCTCTAAACCAAGTAGAAAGTGAAATATGCCAACGTCGCCAGAACTCTGCAATGTCTCTTGAAAAGTATGGAAAGTTGAAGTTTTGCTTTAAATTAAATCCGAATAATCGAGAAGTTCCGATTGCTATATCAGAATATCCGGAGAAATCACCATAAATCTGAAAAGTGAAAAACAATGCCCCTAAGACCAATGTACTACCTGAGTAGTCTGCAGAATTATTGAAGATTTGGTTTGCATATTCCGCGCAGTTGTCTGCAATTACTATTTTCTTGAATAGCCCCCAAAGTATTTGTCGCATTCCATCAACCGCTTTAGAATAGTCGAATTTTCGCTTCTTATAGAATTGCGGCAGTAAATTTGTTGCTCTCTCAATAGGCCCAGCGACCAATTGTGGGAAGAAACTTACAAATGCAGAGAAAGCAATAAAATCTCTAGTTGGGTCAAGTTTTCGCTTGTAAACGTCAATACTATAACTCAAGGTTTGGAATGTGTAGAAACTGATACCTACCGGTAAAATAATGTTTAATGAGTTTGCTTTTATCTCTGTTCCAAAGAAAGAGAATGCAGTTATAAAGTTATCTATAAAAAAATTATAATATTTAAAGAAACCTAGAAACCCAAGGTTTACCAAAATACTAACCCATAATAAAACCTTCCTTTTGTTCTGATTTACTTGTTTTTCAAGACCACGCCCTACAGCGTAGTCCACTATGGTGCTAAATAAAATTAAAGATAAGAACCGCCAATCCCACCAACCATAAAACACATAACTCGCAATAACTATTAGCAAGTTTTGCAGCTTTATATTTTTGTTTGTAACAAACCAATACAGGACAAAAACTATCGGTAAGAATAGAGCAAAGTCTATGGAATTGAAAAGCATTCTCTTGGTTAATCTTTATTGTGAATTGTCTTGAATGATATTTTACTACACTATGAATACTGTTTATTTATCAAAATAAGCAAATAGACCTCCTATAACTTCTAATTTCATACAAATATAGCAGAAAACACTAGAGCTCTTAACCAAATACATTAGTTATTGTTTTTTAGTTTTATGGATAATTAATCCACAACATTATTTCACATGGCCTTTAGAGTATTAAGTTTAATAGATATACTACTTATATTTGTTGCTTTATTTTTTGATCGCGGACGCTTTAATCTGCGCGCCAGATGCAATTAGTAAGGCACATTTTCTTAAAAACTAGAAGTACAACACATCCATACTACAGCTGCTACAACAGCACTCCAAGGATGCAACATTAAAACTGCAATTTCAATCCTTCATGGGAAGCTGTAAAACCAAGGTCTTCGTAAAACTTTATCGCTCTTGGCCTTTGTTTGTCGCTAGTTAATTGAACCATAAAGGCGTTCTTTTCTTTTGCGCGATTAATTGCCCATTCAAACATGCTTTTTCCCAGTCCGAGACCTCTTTTATCTTTTCTAATCATCACCGATTCTATTTGCGCTCTAAGTCCTCCACCGCGATTTAGATACTGAATAAAGCTTAGTTGTAAGGTGCCGATGATTTCGCTATTCTCCTCTTCCAAAACGATTAGCTCTTGATTCTCGTCGGAATCTATTTTTTTAAAGGCTTCTACATATTCTTTAGGCAATGGCTCTTGGAAGTTTTCTCTTTCTTTCCCGAGTATATCATCTGCCATCATTGCTACGATGGATACTAAATCCTGCTCTGTTGCTTTTCTAAAAATCATAGTTCCAATTGTTTTGCTTGTTGCCACTAATTTAAGCTTAGTTCGTAAATATAACATTGTTTTTGATTAAGCCTTGATTGCACAATATTTATGTCTTTTGCTTCCTACTTTTACATGCTTTTTTTAAAGGAATTAATCGTATCTTTACTTTTAGTTAAAATGCAAAAAGATCTTACTTTTTGGGACGGACAAATGGATTTGTTGGCCCAGCAGAATTATGTAATTGTTGATTCGTTTTTTAATGCGGAAGAGCTTCTTACTGCGCACCAGTTTTTCGATAAAAAGCAAGAAGAAGAGGCGTTCCATAAAGCTGCTATTGGTGCAGCTGGAAACAAAAACGTAATAAATGAAATTCGAGGAGATTACACCTATTGGTTAGAACGAGAAAAAGAAGAAGGCCTAGACCTTATTTTCAATGTTTTCGACGAAGTGAAGTCCATTATAAATCGTTTGCTATTTCTAAGTTTATCCGATTATGAGTTTCACTTAGCCCACTATCCTAAAGGATCTTTCTATAAAAAACATTTGGATCAATTCGAATCCCGAAACAACCGAATGATTTCTATGATTGTGTATTTAAACAAAGATTGGAAAGTGGGCGATGGAGGTGAATTGCGCATTTATCCGGAAGGAGAAGAACCTATTAATATCGCTCCCTTAGAAAACCGCTGTGTATTATTTAGAAGTGATACGTTGTTCCATGAAGTACTTACTTCCAACACTTCTAGAAAAAGTATTACTGGATGGATGCTTTATAAGCCTGCTGTGCTTCCTTATATGGTTTTATAACACTTCATTTAGAATAAAACGGCAACCGCTTAGCGAGTGGCTTAGATAGTTACTCGCTAATTCTTTTTTATGCCTTTTCATACAGTTTATTGTCCTCTAACATATATTCCAAAATCGGACGACAGCGATCTTTACACGCGGGATAAAAGTCTTGGTGTTTCATATCTTTATTCTTAACCGCACTCCCCCACCAAAACTCAGCTATAGCAATTGGTTTTAGTTCGTGCTTTATAGCGTAGTGCAATAATTTAGGCGCTGCACATTCACCAGCTGCTACGGGTGGTCTGCCTTTAAGAGAGGTTTCAAAAATATCCAATACATTTTTGTCATTTCCAGAAAGGTTCAAAAAAATATAATTCTCAAAAAGCCGCTGTTGCAAATCTATAGATTTTTGGGCTCTCTTTTCTTTTAATGAGGTGATTTCCATGGTGCAATCGGACTTTTTAATTTGTGTTCCAATCTCTGTCAATCTAGTCATTCCTCGGTTGATAAAATAGTCGTCGGTAGCCTCATCAAAAACCGATGGCACTAATTTACTCCATTCTATATTCTTAGGTAACTTCCCTGAAACTGCTCCTAAATAAGAATAAGTACCATCCTTTTCTTGCACCACAAGAACGCCAAACATTTTACCTTTCTCTGTATTAAAATTGTGCTTCCAATGTTTAGACGCTGCTACTAGATGCATTTGAAACTCTTCTACAGCTAAATTAGCTATTTCAGGAACATATTCTGCAAAGGGATTGTTTAGCTTTGAAGGAACAAAACTATTAGATATATCTGTTTTAAAATGGAAAAGGTGGTTTTGGCTCATTGGGTAAAGATACTCAGAAGTATTTTCGTGGTTTTATTGAATGGACTTAAAATTCATATTAAAACTCTTTAAAATTGTGTGACTTCTTTTGCAAGTTTGCATACTCTTCATGTCGCCCTCTGGCAAATTCGATCCTTCACCAAATCGTTCCATTACTTTTTTTTCTTTGGTTTCGGCATCGGCAATTCTTTCACAGAGATTCTAATCAATTCACTAACCCATTCCCTATCTTCCAGTTTTTCTTCGATTAGGAAACTTGGTTTTGCGCCCTTGTATGCTGGTGCCTCCACTGCATCGCCGATAAATTATCGTCTAGATTTTGTCGGTTTTAAGAATAGTTTGTTGTCACATATCAGTCCAAATATTTTTCCATCGGAGTAGATACCATATTCGCCAAACATTTTCTTGGCGGTTATTTCTCCTGCATTTTCGATTCGATCTAAAACAAGATCTACAAATTTTTGATCGGTTGCCATAGCGTTTAGTTGTTGTGCTTTATAATTCCTTTGTCACTAAATAGATGGTGTAAATAACATAAAAGCTCAATAATATAAAGGCTTCCCACCTTTCTAATTTATTTCTTTTTCCCGTAAACATGGCAAGTATAAGAAAAATAGTTCCTCCAAATAGTATATAGAAATCTTGATTAAATCCAGGGTTGTATTGAATAGGATTTATTAAAGTACTGATTGAAAGAATGAATAGAATATTAAATATATTGGATCCAATAACGCTTCCAATAGCTATATCACTATTCTTTTTCAGCGCAGCCACAACAGTGGTTACCAATTCGGGAAGTGAAGTGCCTGCAGCTATAATAGTCAAACCAATTACTTTTTGACTGATTCCAAAGCTTGTAGCAATCTCTATACTATTATCTACCACTAATTTCCCGCCGATTATCAGTCCAGTAAAACCAAATGAGACCAAGACCCAAATCTTGGCATTGGACTTATGCTTATAGAGAACTACTTCCGTTCTTTCAGTTCGCAATTGCTTGAAAACATAGTATAAAAAACCTGAAAACAATAGCAGCAATGCCATTCCATCCAATCTAGATATTTCAGAGCTAGAACCAACAAAGTAATTTTTTGCAAAAACAAATAATACGATGGTTGCTAATAATGAAATAGGGATTTCTCTCCAGGCGGTAGAGGTCTGAACGGTAATGGGGTGAATTAAGCCAGCTATTCCAAGGATTATAAATAAGTTGAAATTATTACTCCCAATAGTATTTCCAAGGACAATATCCGATAAGCCATTAAAAGAGGCTATCGCACTCACTACTAATTCGGGTGCAGAAGTTCCAAAAGCTACAATGGTCAAACCTATTACTAAGTCGGATACGTTATGCTTTTTTGCTAAAGCCGAGGCTCCATCCACTAGCCAATTGGCTCCGAAGATCAAACACACCAATCCTATAATTACTAAAATGGTAGACACCAACATATATCCATGTTTATTCAAATGTTCTTCAGCTCTTTAGGCTAAGATAACAACATAAATTATTACTAAAATTTATGTTTTAAAGATCTGAATTCCTTAGAAATAGAATAATAAAACCATCACAATTTTTTCTATCTATAAGCGCTTACAGATATTATTTTCTTTCTCAAATACTTCTACTGTTTTGTATAACTCGATTTATTTTACAGCTAAAAATTTCTCCCATCCCTGAATTATACACTTAATTTTTTCACTAATCATGACTTATTTTCTAGATACTAAAGGAATAATCTTTTAAATAAACTTTCAAGAAATAAAAGCTACTCTTAAATTCTGAAAAATCCATTATCTGTTTGTTTCCTTGATAAACAAGTTTAGAGATGGCAGCCTGAGTTTTGATGGAGGGAACCTCTAGCTCATTCAAGTATAGCACGTCTTGAATAGTGTACGGTTAATGATTGATTTAAAAGTATCTTGTTTAATTGTAGGTTATAGCTTATTGTCGTTTGTTGTAAAGGAAACCAACTTTGCATAATCCGATATCAAAGGAATTCTAATCGCTTCGGAAGTAATAAAATACCTATTGGCGCCTACATGTGTTATTCCCTCTGCTTGCTCAAACCCTAGACTGTTAAGCGACGTTTTCGTGTTGGTGCCAGAAAATATATCCATACCTAAAAAGTTTTCACTCACCCAAACAAAGGGTTGTAATAAGGAGCTATAGCCTATAAAATACACTTTATTGGTATAAGGATTGTAGGTGGCGCCGGTTATTAAACCTTCGCTATTTAAAGATGTGCTTAATGGCTTTACAATATGAGTTCCAACCTTCTTGGGAATCGGATAAGCTTTTGTTCTGCCGTTCACCCAGTTTTTAGTGAATACAATCAAGTAATCTTTATCAAAAGAGATCAATGCTTCCGCATCCCATTGTGTATTATTAAAATTCGAGGTAAAATCTCTTTGATCGGAGTAGCTATAGTTTATAACCTCTGCGGCTATCTCCGTAGCGCTTAAATATTCGCTTTTATCAATTTTATAGATTTTTAAATCCGTTCTCTTACCGCTATTATTCCCTATATCTCCCACATAAATATGGGTATCATCTTGTGCAATATCTTCCCAGTCTACATTGCTGACGTTGGTAATGGTAATAGTTCTAGTAACCGTTCCTGAAATTGTATCTAACTCGTATAGCTTATTTTTATTTCCCGAGTCATTGTGACTAACAAGTTTGTCGTTAAAAAAGATAATCCCAGAAGACTCTCTCAAAGCTTTTGGTAGTCGTAATTTCTCCTCCACATTTGATATCTGTGCTATGGCTTGGAAACCTCCTAAGGTAAGAGCAACTAATATTACTATTATTTTTCTCATTGTTTGGAATCGGCAAATTATTTTAAATCTACTTCTCTAGGTATTTAACAATGTGCAAGTTCAAACGATAAGTGCGAAACTAACATTAATTACAATTATTTATAATTTCACGTGCTGACATACAACCAGTAGCATTAAAAGATATATCCGTTGGTCTACCTGAATAAATATGATCACAAAATATATCTAAGGAGCAAGTCGATAGACTACTATTATTTTTAATGGTTAATTCTCCTAATGAAGATATATTCTCAATTCCATATATATCTATTAATGATGAATTATCTACTATCCTTAAAGATTCAAGAGAGGAGGTCACATTTTCTAAACCATCTAGACTTGCCAATGAATTACAACGATCTATAGATAAACTTTCAACTTGAACTAAACTTTCTAAACCATCAATGCTTTCTAACAAATTCAAAGAGGATATGGATAAGCTTCCGACTTGAGTTAAACTTTCCAAACCTTCGAGGCTTTCTAGCATATTACAATTTGATATGGAAAAGCTTCCAACCTGAGTTAAATTTTCTAAACCAACCAAGTTTTCTAACAAGTGATTATTTGCTATGGAAAACCTTCCAACTTGAGTTAAACTTTGAAACTCATTAAAATCAGTTATATCAACACTACCAATTAAAAAACTATGATAGACAGTAGTTAAATTGTTAAACCCTTCGATGTTTGATGCGCGGAAAATTGACAGATAATTTAAGCTCTGCAGTTGGTTGAAGCCACTAATTGTTGCTCCTATATAATTACTAGAAATGCTAAAGTTATTAAAAGAGGTTAATGCATTAAACCCGTTGATTGTCTCTAGATTATCGTTGAAACTAAAAATTATATCATTTCCTAAATTAGTTAGGTTGTTAAACCCAGAGACCTCCGTTAATTCCCAGTTATATTCTATATAAATATCACCAGAAATTGAAGTTACTCCTTCTAAATTAGGCAAAGAGTTTAATAAAGAGTTGTGCACAAATCTAAGATCTCCATTAATAGTAGTTAGGTTGGTAAATCCATTAAAACTCACCAATTTATAAGCATGATTAAGTATTAAGTCACCATTAACCACTGCTAAGTTTTGGAATCCCTCTATAGACTCCAAATCATGGAGTGAACTTAACATAAAGGCACCATTCACTGTAGATAGGTTATTAAATCCAGTAATTGATTTAATACCTCCCCCTCGAATAAAAATTTCATTAGAATGTACGAGGCTCTCAAAACCTGATATTTCTCCTGATGAAGATAAACTAAGAGCCCCATCAACACTCTCCAAGCTATTGAAACTATTCATTAAGTTTTGATTGCTGTTAGATGATAAGCTTAAACCGCCACCTACGCTGGTTAAGTTTCTAAACATGTTATCAGAATAATCTATATTACCACCATACATATCTATACCTCCCTCAACATGCTGGAGATTATTAAACCCAATAATAGAATTTAAATCATTACTATATTTAATTTCCAATAATCCCTCTATGGTACGCAGTTCAGAAAATCCAGTGATACTTTCTAATTGTCTATTCCAATTTATAACTAAATCGTTACCCACGGTATTAAGTTGATTAAATCCCCCAATACTTTCTAATAATTTGTTTCTATCAATATCTAAATGTCCCCCAATAGAAGTCAATGCATTTAGTCCATTTAATTCTTTTAAAGCCTCATTATTTTTGATATCAATATTTTCGTCAACAGAAATCAATGCCTCTAAACCATTTATACTTTTTAATGAGTGATTTTCTTCAACTCTTATTACTCCTCCAATCGAAGTTAATGATTCCAATCCATTTAAATTCTCTAACGAGGGGTTTCTTAAAATCAATACGTCTCCACCTATAGTAGTTAAGTTTATTAACCCATTTATGTTTTCCAATGATTTGTTATTAATAATCTGCAGTTCTCCTTCTACAGTAGTTAAATTTTTTATTCCATCAAAGTTTTTCACCTTCCTGTCTCCATAGATTATTAGATTACCTTTGATAACCTCAAGGTTCTCCAAAAAACTATAACTGAAATCACCTATTCCACCAGAAACATTAGAAGGGTAAATAATTAGATCCCCATCAAGTACTTTACAGTGTTTATTCTTCCCTAAATACATAGAGCGATCTATCTCATTTTTAATTTCTATATCTCCCATACATTCAATTAACTCCTGATCATTCGGATCATCCATGGGCATATCATCATCTTTGCTACAAGAGCTTACGCCAAAGATTAGCATTAAAAATAGAATGGATTTAAATATTTTCATTTTTTAAGAGTTGAATTGGAATGGTTGCACTTGTGTTATAAGAGAGTTTATGCGTCATTTAAACTTGTCTAAACTTTTTTGAAGCTTAGTGATTAATCGCAATTATCAAGAATTTCATATCTATTATCGCAACCAGGTGCATTATTATAAATGGTAGTTGGTCTATCTTCATGGATATGGTTACAAATTAAATCTATAGAGCAAGATGACAGACTATAATTATTTCGAATGATTATTTCAAGTATTTCAGATATATTTGCAATTCCGTTTATATCTGTTAATGATGGATTATTTATTAGTTCTAAAGTTCTAAGTGGTGCAGTCATATTTACCAAACCATCTAAATTTTCTAAACTACAATTTTCTATGGTTAATTTCTCGACTTGAGTTAAATTCTCTAAACCATCGAGGTTTTCTAGATAATAACAGTTTTCTATGGAAAAATTCTCAACTTGAGTTAAATTTTGCAACATATTAAAGTTTCTTATACTACTATTCTTAATTTCCAAGATTTCCTGAACATTGGTTAGACTATTAAATCCATCTGAATTTGATAACGAATTGATTTTCAATTGATCTATAGTATGTAATTGATTGAAACCATTTATTTGTAGACTATTTCCATAAATTGTAAGAGACCTAAAAGATGTTAAGCCATTAAATCCACTTATTATTTCTAGATTTTCATCGAGACCTAGGTATATTTCATTTTCAAAATTAATTAAATGATTTAATTCTGAAATTTCAGTTAATAAAGGACCTGATCCTAATAAAAAATCCTCTGTAATTGTAGTTAATCCTTCTAAACCAGATAAAGAATTTAACAAATTATTACTATATATCGAGAGCTTCCCAATAATGGTATTCAGGTTTCTTAAACCACTAAAACTTTCCAAATTATCATTAAGAATGATATTTACGTCACCATTTATCACTGATAGGTTTTCAAAACCCTCTATAGATTCTAAATCCTTGGCTGCATGAATTTCAAAAGATCCATTAACATTAGTTAAGCTACTAAATCCAGTAATCGATTTAAACCCACTACCTTTAATGACGACTCTATCATTAATACTTGCAAGACTCTCAAAGCCAGATATTTCATTTGATGTAACATCTTCAAAATAAAAATACTCCCCAATATGCTCTAAGCTATTAAAGCTATTCATAAGGTTTGAATTGCTGTTATTGGACAGATGCATATACCCATCTATAGTAGTTAATTCCGCAAAAATATTGTCGGAGAAATCAATATTATTATCAGATAAGTGTAAATCCCCTCCTATCCTATGAAGCTTATTAAACCCAACTATTGAAGTTAAAAGATCATTATCTACCATATTTAGTATTCCTTCTATAGTACTCAATTCAGAAAATCCAGTGATACTTTCTAATTGTCTATTCCAATTAATATTAAAGTACTCTGCTACAGTATTCAGCTTTGTAAATCCATGAATGTTTTTTAATGATGGCCCATAAATAGCTAAAAACCCAGGAATAGAGCTTAATTGTGTCAATCCATTTATACTTTCTAAGGATTCGTTTTCATAAACAGAGAAACTTTCTCCAATAGTAGTCAATGCTTCAAATCCATTTATACTCTCTAATGTTGGATTGAAAGTAATATTAATACCACCAAGAATATCAGTCAACGCCGCAAAACCGTCCAAATTTTTTAAGGAAGTATTTTTATGTATCTCTAAATTCCCTCCAATAGAAGTCAACGCCGATAAGCCATTTATATTTTCTAAGGATTTGTTCTCAATTATTCTAAGGTCGCCTTCTATAGTGGTTAAATTAGCTAACCCATCTATATTAATCAGATCATCGGATTTAATAGTAAGATTGCCCTTAACAACCTCAAGATGCTCATAATAACTTAAACTTATATCACTTGGGTCAGTATAATTATCAGTAAGAAAAAGGTCACCAAGAAACTCTTTACAGTTTTTATTATTTTTCAAATCTATTGCGTGACCAAAACATTCAGACACCTCCACATCGTCTGGTTCTTCTATTCGCATATCATCATCACTTCCACAAGAGTTTAGACCCAAAACCAACACAAAAAGTAATATTGATTTAAATATTTTCATTTTTTTAAAATATGATTAAAATGGTTGCACTTGCTCTAAAAAATCAGCCTTTTATGCATGTCCCTATATTATTGCTATTATATATTTATATGTATTTGTAGCAAACTTAACATTAACTTTAACAATCCTCAAAGATTACCAAAAAACTTACAAAGTTGCCACGAACTACCCTATCACCCATAAAAAAACCACCTTCAATTAAGAAAGTGGTTTTAAATCAGCAAAATATTTGCTTTGATTAGTTACCTAGAATTGCTTTTGCATTTTCCATGCTAGATACCATTTCTTGTTTCATAGCCTCTACCAAAACTTGCTGTTCTTTCATCAACTCGATGCTTTCCTTTATCTCGTCTTCATTCATGCCTTCTAGACGATCTTCTTTGTAAGGGAATACCTCGCCAAAGTTTTTCATCCAGTCCATCATGCCTTTGTGCGCTCCTTCCAAATCGGTAACAGCATCTTTGTATATTTTCGCTTGCATCGGCTCCTCTTCTACCTCAGCTCTTTCTTCTAATTCTTGACGCAATTCGCTTAATTTGCCCATCTGTGGCATCATCTCGTCGTGTACATCGAATACTTCGTGTAGCAACTGATAAAACTCTACCTTATCCTCCGACTCCTTGTTTCCACAAGACCAAAGAGATACCGCCAAAACAGCAATAATAAATGTTCTAAATAGCTTCATTCTTCTTTTTTAAATTAATAAGTTATATAAAACGGACTACATTACAAAAAGTGGCTTTTCGGACATCATAGCCGATACCTTCTTTGCAACGGATTGCAACACCTCTTCTTTATCCATGTTCATCAGCACCTCATCGATTAAATCTACTATCGGTTGCATATCTTTTTCTTTAAGACCACGAGTAGTAACTGCAGCGGTTCCAATACGGATTCCACTAGTTACAAACGGTGACTTATCGTCAAACGGCACCATGTTTTTGTTTACCGTAATATGTGCTTTATTAAGCGCATCTTCTGCATCTTTTCCGGTGATATTCTTGTTGCGTAAATCTATAAGCAATAAATGGTTGTCGGTTCCTCCAGAAATAAGGTCGTATCCTTTGGCCACAAATGCTTTGGCTAGTACATCCATATTCTTTTTTACCTGTACCATGTAGTTTAGGAACTCATCGGTAAGTGCCTCGCCAAATGCAACTGCTTTTGCTGCGATAATATGCTCTAATGGGCCTCCTTGGTTTCCTGGAAAAATTCCGCTATTCATCAGCGAAGACATTTTTCTAGGTGTTCCGTTCTTCAGTTTGATACCAAATGGATTATCAAAATCCTTGCCCATCATAATCATTCCGCCTCTTGGACCACGTAAAGTCTTGTGGGTAGTAGTGGTAATAACATGACAATGTGGAACAGGGTCATTCAGTATTCCTTTTGCTATAAATCCAGCTGGATGGGCAATATCTGCCATTAAGATAGCCCCTACTTTATCGGCGATTTCTCTAAATCTTTTAAAGTCAATATCTCTTGGATATGCAGAAGCCCCAGCGATAATCATTTTTGGCTTTTCGCGAAGTGCTACCTCTTCTACCTGATCGTAGTCGATCAATCCGGTTTCTTTATCTACTCCGTAAAATACAGGATTGTACAATCTTCCAGAGAAGTTCACAGGAGAGCCATGCGTAAGGTGTCCGCCATGCGATAGGTCAAAACCAAGGAAAGTGTCCCCTGGATTTAACACCACAGAGAATACTGCCGTATTGGCTTGTGATCCACTATGTGGCTGTACGTTTACATATTCCACGCCAAATAATTCTTTAGCGCGATCTATTGCCAATTGCTCTACTTTATCTACTACTTCACATCCGCCGTAGTAGCGTTTTCCTGGATATCCCTCCGCATACTTATTGGTCAATATAGACCCAGCCGCAGCCAAAACATCGTCACTCACAAAGTTTTCTGAAGCGATTAACTCCAAACCGTTTAGCTGACGTTGTCTTTCTTCTTCAATTAAATCAAAAATTTCGGTATCTTTTGCCATTGTTAGGTTTTTTTATGCAACCAAAAATACAAAATAGATTCCGAATAAAGGGAAGATAAACCTACCTTTGAGCAGTTCGAGATTCTATAAAAAAACAATATCACAATCCCATTTAAATATGACGTTAATAGCAAATGATATAAATAGAAAAACTTGGTTGGAAGTAAAGGACGATTCCGACTTCCCTATTCAAAACATTCCTTTTGGTGTATTTCTGCGTCCAGACGACATTATTACTGCAGGAACTAGAATAGGAAATTATGCCATAGACCTTGCAGTATTACAACATCTAGGTTATTTTAAAGGCATCGATTTAGATCGAGATATCTTCACACAAGACACCTTAAATGACTTTATAAGTCTTGGAAAAGAAACTTGGCGATTAGTACGAAATAGGATTTCTGATATCTTCTTAGAATCCAATACGCAACTCCAAAACAATCCAGAAGATCGTAAAAAGACAATTTTTGCAGTATCCGACGTGGAAATGCAAATGCCAGTACAAGTAGGCGATTATACCGATTTTTACTCAAGTCGAGAACATGCTACCAACGTGGGGAAAATATTTAGAGATCCAGAGAATGCCCTACTTCCAAACTGGTTGCACATCCCTGTAGGTTACCACGGACGCAGTTCTTCTTTGGTAACAAGCGGGATCCCAATACGCCGTCCGTGGGGACAAGTAAAAGAGAAAGATGCTAAGAATCCTATTTTTAGTCCTACTAGGATGTTGGACTATGAGTTGGAAATGGCGTTTATTACTTCCGATGCCAACAAGCGTGGAAAGAGCGTGGATGTAAACGATGCAGAAAACCATATTTTTGGAATGGTATTGCTTAACGACTGGTCTGCTCGCGATATTCAAGCATGGGAATACGTTCCTTTAGGCCCCTTCTTAGGAAAGAGTTTTGCCACTACCATATCGCCATGGATTGTTACCTTAGACGCGCTACGGCCTTTTAAAACAGAAAGCCCTGTGCAGGAAGATCCTAAACCTCTTCCGTATTTACAAGCAACCGATACTAAGTATAGCTACGACATTCATCTAGAAGCACATATAAAAACAGAAAAAAGCGAGTTTCAAAGGATTACCAAAACGAACTTCAAGTATATGTATTGGACCATGGCGCAGCAATTAGCGCATCATACCGTAAACGGCTGTGAGGTTCGCAGTGGGGATTTAATGGGAAGCGGTACTATTTCTGGGACTACGCCCGATTCTTTTGGATCTATGCTAGAACTTAGCTGGCGAGGACAGAATCCTATCCCACTTAAAAACGGAGAAACTAGAAGTTTTCTGGAAGATGGGGATGAATTGAAAATGATAGGTTATTGCAAAGCAAACGGCATTCGAATTGGATTTGGAGAGTGCACTGGAAAAATTCTTCCTGCAAATAAAAAATAAAAGTATTAAAAAAGGTTTGAGAAAATTCTCAAACCTTTTTTTGATTTTATAAGTTCTGCAATACTCTTGCACTAATGCTATTATGTGAACTGTGATGCGCAAGCTGTCCGTTTCGCAACACGATAAGCTGTGGACTCTGATGCCACACCTGAAAGCGCTCTGCAATCTTATCGGATATCGGCCTATAGGCCAACAAATCCAAATAATACATCCCATAATCGTCCGTAGCTTCCAACTCCGATTCAAATCGATGTAAGGTCATACTACTTATCCCACATCTTGTAGAGTGCTTAAAAATAAACACGGGTCTTTGGTGCGATTCTTTAACTATGGCATCTAACTGCGCTTCCGCTGTAAGATTCTTCCACGGTAACGGATCTTTCTCTGGTTCCTTATCTTTCTTTTTATTTCTAAATAATCCAAACATGATTTCTGTTTTATTTTTCACTTGTATCCTATCTACAAGTTACTTCTGATAGATACAAAGATAGCGAATCTTAACCTAAAACGCTTTAGCCAATCCATCTATAGTAATATCAAATCTAAAATAATTCCTACAAGAATGCTCTTTAACAACTAGCAGGGTTTATAAGATAATTCGTACATTTATAGCATATATTTTATTGAAATACTCTCAGTTTATAAAACACAAACACCTTATTTATTATGATACGCTCAAAACCAATCACTCTGTGTATTATCGCTATCTGTAGCCTCTTCCTGTTTTCCTGTAAGGAGAAAGTCAAAAAAGAGGAAAGTGCAGAAATTGTAGAAGTGAAAGCAGCAGTAGATGAAAAAGCTATGACAAAACTAGCAGATAGTATCGCCATACACGCACAAAAAACATTGCTCTCTAATGTTGCAAATGCTATAGAAAAAGGAGGCACGGAACATGCAGTAGATTTTTGCAACACCACTGCTATTAGCATTACCGATTCTATTGCAGATTTATACACAGTAAACATTCATAGAATTACCAATAAACCAAGAAATCCAGATAACCATCTAGCAACTGCTCAAGATTCTTTGGTGTGGAATAGGATGCTTCAATTTGCTCAAAACGAAGGGAAACTACCAGCAGGATCCCTAGAAAACGATGGCGTAGATTATTACTACTACAAACCCATTGCTATGGGAATGCCTACTTGTGTACAATGCCATGGTGGAGCAAACGATATAAATCCAAGAACTAAAGACATCATAAATCAAAGATATCCGAACGACCAAGCTACTGGTTATAAAACTGGAGACTTTAGAGGCTTGTGGAAGATCAAAATGGAGAGTTTATAATATTTAAATATCGCTATAATGCTAAAAAACAATCCAATAGATTGGGAGGATTTCGAGAAAGTAGAGATCCGGGTCGGAACCATCGTTGAAGCAGAAGTTTTTAAAGAGGCTAGAAAACCTGCTTACAAGGTAATAATAGACTTTGGAGCATTCGGCAAGCGCAAATCCTCGGCACAAATTACCAAACTATATCAGCCAGAAGATCTCCTCGGGAAACAAGTGATTGCAGTGGTAAACTTTCCTCCAAAACAAATAGCCAACATGCAAAGCGAATGCCTTATTCTAGGTGCGGTAGATGGTGAGAAGGTAACGCTGCTAACTTCGGATAAGAAAGTGGAAAACGGAATGCGAATCGGCTAAATAGTAAATCTTAAAAACAAATGAAATGCTAGGTATCATCTTATTTATGTCTTTCTTATTTGTTGTTATAGGCTATCTTGTAACAGAGAACAATGCTAAATATATTCTAGCAGGGTATAACACGATGAGCGAAGAGGAAAGGAAAAGAATAAATCTAAAAACCTACCTTGCCTTTTTTAGAAGATTCCATCTATTCCTTGGTATTTCTACACTTACAATAAGCTTGGCACTTTATTATCTTATAAATGAAGACGTCGCAGGAATTTTTCTCGCCCTCTACCCTATTCTAGCGTATATCTATTTTATCGCTAGAAGTGCAAATTCCAAAAAAGGTGTAAAAAGCAACCATAGCAAAGCAGCTATTGTGGTACTCATATTCGTACTGATTCTTATTGGCGTTCTCTTGCCCTACGGATATAGCGAAAGCGAATTAATCCTGCATTCCGATACCCTAGAAATAAATGGAATTTATGGTGAGAAGATAAAATTTAAGGATGTAGAATCAGTAGCCTTATTAAATCAACTTCCTAAAATCCGATATAAATCGAACGGTTATGCATTAGGAAGCGTTTCCAAAGGTTGGTTTAAAACCGATAATGAAAAAGTAAAACTTATACTAAACACGAATACTGGACCTTATATACTCATTACCAAAACCGACGGACAGAAAGTATATTACGCACCTAAATCAGGGTCCACAGAAGAACAGTTTTTAGCACTTAAAAACAAACTGCTTTAAAACACGAGATGGAGAATAATCTAACACTTCATCAAAAATCCTATTATAAGCGCTAGCTACGCTTAGAATCTGTCTTTTTGTCGCTAAAACTTCCCAAACAAACCGACAAATTGACTTATTCTTAAAATGGCTTGTTCTTTGTTAATATCAAGCTGAATACAAAAGAGATACTAACAACACATACAACGATATATGAACTTTAATAATTTTACAATAAAATCGCAGGAGGCGGTCCAACGTGCGCAACAAATCGCACAAGGCCATTCCAACCAGCAGATAGAGAACGAACATCTCTTCCAAGGAATTATGGAAGTAGATGAAAACGTAATGCCTTTTTTACTTAAAAAACTTCAAGTAAACGAAGCCTTATTAAAACAAATCCTTGAAAAGCAAATTCAGAGTTTTCCTAAGGTACAAGGCGGCGAACTTATGCTTTCGCGTGATGCCTCTCGTACTATAAACGAAGCTTCCATCATCGCCAGAAAAATGGACGATGAGTTTGTTTCTATCGAGCATTTGCTCTTAGCCATTTTCGATTCCAAAAGCCCTATAGCACAAGCTATAAAAGACCAAGGCGTTAGCAAGAAGAATATAGAAATGGCCATAGAAGAACTCCGCAAAGGCGAGAAAGTAACTTCGCAAACGGCAGAAGACACCTACAATGCGTTGAATAAATATGCATTGAACCTAAACGAAATGGCTAGTAACGGTACCCTAGATCCAGTTATTGGAAGAGATGAGGAAATCCGTAGAATTCTGCAAATCCTTTCCCGTAGAACCAAGAACAACCCAATTCTAGTAGGAGAACCAGGAACAGGTAAAACCGCAATTGCCGAAGGCTTAGCACATAGAATTATTTCTGGAGATATTCCAGAGAACCTAAAAGACAAGCAGGTTTTTTCTTTGGATATGGGATCCTTGATAGCTGGCGCGAAATACAAAGGAGAGTTTGAAGAACGACTAAAATCCGTTATCAAAGAAGTATCCTCCAGCGAAGGGCGTATTATTCTATTCATCGACGAAATCCACACCCTTGTAGGTGCAGGAGGCGGTCAAGGTGCAATGGATGCTGCCAACATATTAAAACCTGCATTGGCTCGTGGAGAACTTAGAACTGTGGGTGCTACTACCCTAGATGAATATCAGAAGTACTTTGAGAAAGACAAGGCGCTAGAACGTAGGTTCCAAAAAGTAATGGTAGACGAGCCAGATACAGAAAGTGCTATCTCCATTCTAAGAGGAATTAAAGAAAAGTACGAAACCCACCACCAAGTGCGTATTCGAGACGAAGCGATTATCGGTGCAGTAAAACTATCGCAACGCTATATCAGCAACCGTTTTTTACCAGACAAGGCAATCGACCTAATGGACGAAGCAGCTTCTAAGCTGCGTATCGAAATCAATAGCAAACCAGAAGAGCTGGACGTGCTAGATAGAAAGATAATGCAGTTGGAAATCGAAATAGAAGCTATAAAGCGTGAACAGGACGAAAGTAAAGTAAAAATACTCCAAGCAGACTTAGCCAACTTAAAAGAAGATAGAAACGAATTAAATGCGAAGTGGCAAAGTGAAAAGCAAGTAGTAGATAATGTACAAGCGCTTAAAAAGCAAATCGAAGAGTTTAAGCTAGAAGCGGAACGCGCAGAACGTGATGGCGATTTCGGAAAAGTAGCAGAATTGCGTTACGGTAAAATTAAAGACGCACAAGATGCCTTGTTTTTACTAGAAGAAGATCTGGTTAAAAACCAAGAGAAAGGCTCGCTTATAAAAGAAGAAGTAACCTACGAGGATATTGCTGAAGTAGTAGCTAAGTGGACTGGAATTCCTGTGGCTAAAATGTTGCAGAGCGACAAAGACAAACTATTGCATTTGGAAGAAGAACTACACAAACGTGTTATCGGTCAAATAGAAGCGGTAAGCGCGGTAAGCGATGCCGTTCGTCGTAGTCGTTCTGGATTGCAAGATCCAAACCGACCAATAGGTTCTTTCCTATTCCTAGGTACAACAGGAGTTGGTAAAACAGAGCTTGCAAAAGCCCTCGCGGAATACCTGTTCGATGATGAAAATGCTATGACACGAATAGATATGAGTGAGTACCAAGAGCGACATAGCGTAAGTAGATTAATCGGTGCACCTCCAGGATACGTAGGCTATGACGAAGGTGGACAGTTGACCGAAGCAGTGCGAAACAATGCGTACTCCGTAGTGCTATTGGACGAAATAGAAAAAGCCCATCCAGATACGTTCAACATCTTATTACAAGTGCTAGACGAAGGAAGGTTGACAGACAATAAAGGACGTGTAGCAGACTTTAGAAACACTATAATTGTTATGACCAGTAATATTGGAAGCGACATTATACAAGAAAGGTTTGAGACCATACCAGATGTAGATACCGCAGCTGCATCGGCAAAACAAGACGTGCTTGGTTTACTACGACAAACCGTACGTCCGGAGTTCCTAAATAGAATCGATGACATTGTAGTGTTCTCTCCACTATCTAAGGAGAACATTAGGGATATTGTAAAACTACAGATCCAAGGTTTATCCAAAATGGTGTCGGCACAAGGCATTACTTTAGATGCAACACCAGAAGCGATAGCCTTCTTGGCTGAGAAAGGATATGATCCACAATATGGTGCTCGTCCAGTAAAACGAGTGATACAACGGGAAGTGCTAAACAACTTATCTAAGGAAATATTATCAGGGGCTATTACCACCGATAGTATTGTGTTGATAGATTCCTTTAACGATGAATTGGTTTTTAGAAATAAAGGCTAATAAATCTAATTATAGCAAACAAAAAATCGCGCTAGAATTCTAGCGCGATTTTTTTATTTAATATGTTAGTTTACTTTTAGGATTAGTGTCCCCACGGTCTTTCCGGTGTAGGTATTTCTTTGGTTAAATCGAAAGCTACTCTAAAATGGTTTGGTGTAGTTACTCTTCTTAAGTTATAAGTAAACTCATCTCCATCTATGGTTACCCACCATACGTTTCCAGATGCATAAGGAATTAAGTCGGCGGTTTCCTGATCTGCTGGAAAAAACTGAATATCGTCCATCCCTGTATTGGCAGTTGTACCTCCATACATGGTAACCTCATCATGGCTTCCATCCTCTAATCGGTGGTCGTGCTTTAGCTCAATTCCCTCTGCGGTGCGTGTAAAAACCCAAGTACGAGAAAGATTGTCGCCTACATGGAAAGGAACCTTAATCACATTTTCCTCACACTCCATTACATACATTACAAGCTCTGCTCCTGCAAAATCCTCTGGCACCTCTCCTGGCCCATCAAAAACACCAGCATAAGATTTCCCACAGTGTTCTTTTAAACTTTGCCAAAACTTCTCTTGAGGACTGTTTCGATCTATCGTTGCAACAGCTTCCTTTTCTTCTGGAGTGTTTGCTACCTCGGTCTTGTTTGCTTTATTCTCTTGTGCGCAAGAAAAAGACATAACAAGTAATAACATGCTGATAAGTGAAAGTTTTCTCATAGGTTTTAAAATATGGTTAAGCCCAAATATACTTCTTTATTTAGTATTTGCAGAGAAGGACATAAATTTGCCTTTTCCACATATAACTTGTTGTTTCTTAATTCTCGCCTAAATATCCTTCAGTTGTTATATATTTGTTCTCTTTATTAAATTTAACCTCTATGACCAGACTGTTTATTATTGTTTTGAGCTTGGCTTTTTTGTCTTGCAAAACAAACTCCACACAACAAAACACCAATATGCCAAGTGCCTATGGGGATTTGATTAGCGCACAAAACCTAAAAGAACATTTATACCTAATCGCTAGCGATAGTTTAGAGGGAAGGATGACAGGATCTAGAGGACATGAAAAAGCTTTAGAATATATAGAGAACTACTATAAAGAGATAAATGTTATGGGCGGAATGCCAGATAAAACCTACTTACAAACCATCCCTAGTAGTTTTTTCCAACGTGGGGAAGATTTTCCAGACTCTTATAACCTTTTGGCTTTTATAAAAGGAAGCGAATATCCAAATGAGGTAATCGTAATCAGTGCACACAGCGACCACATCGGCGTT
>Ga0209075_1001459_pt1 | contig 22177 bp, 24 predicted proteins | sample Stecom2011_FD_187523 | JGI IMG/M metagenome (GOLD analysis project Ga0209075, IMG submission 187523) | Agricultural soil microbial communities from Utah to study Nitrogen management - Steer compost 2011 (SPAdes) (version 2) | ecosystem: Environmental > Terrestrial > Soil > Agricultural land...
CCGCCGGAGAAACCATAGGGATCTTCATACTCGGCGGAGTCGTTCATGTCGCCGCGGTCGGTCATGCGACCGGCTTCCAGCAGCAATCCGTCGATCGAGGTGTTGGTGATGCTGTAACCGAAGTAGTGGTTGGGCAGCAGGCGGGAGTCTTCGTAGGCGATGACCGGGTTTTCCGGCAGGTGGTAGCCGTAGCGCAGTACGGTGTCACCACCGAAGTTGGCTTTCACTGCACCGCGAATCTCGGAGTATTCGTTCGGTACGGAACCGTCATTGTCCACCGGCAGCAGCCCTGTGCCGGCACGGCCGCGGCCGCTGTCGAGTTTGATGCCTGCCAGGGCCAGCACATCGGCGCCCAGGCCTACCGGGCCTTCGGTGTAGCCGGACTGGAAGTGCAGTGCGAAACCGGTGGCGGTTTCCTCGCGCTTGCTCTGCCCGACGTTGTCACGGAAATCACGGTTGAAATAGAAGGTGCGGTTGCTCAGGGTGGCGGAGGCCCCCTCAACAAAACCTTCTCCCTGAGCGACGGCCTGAGTGGCGACAAGTCCATTGCCCAGCGCTACTGCCAGAGCGATGGAGCTCCATCTGATCGTAGTTCTCATGTTACGTGCTCCTTCCGGTAAAAATGCTCTTGTATAACTACTTCAAGCAGTTTCTTTATCTGGTTTCGAGGATGAGTAAAGCACCAAATTCTCAAATACGAAAGAAATCTGCCTGTTGTTTTTCAAATAAGCAAGGCGCCCGCCAGTGCGGGCGGATATATTATTATTCTTCAGCCAGCATAACGTGTCGGAAATGTATTTCCTTGATTTACGTCATGATGTGCTTTTGCCAATGCACCCGTCATCCACAGGAATCCGGTATGTTCACTCTGCATCCGCAACTTGCCCAAGACAGTATCGTTATCGGCGAGTTCCAACTAAGCAAACTTCTTCTGGCAAACGATTCTCAATATCCCTGGTTTATTCTTGTTCCGCAGCGTGAGGATGTCAGTGAGATATTCCAGCTCGACCAAGTTGATCGGCAGCAATTGCTGAATGAATCCTGCTGGCTGGGCGAAGCCCTCAAGGATGCCTTCGGCGCCCACAAGATCAATGTCGCTGCGCTTGGCAATATGGTGCCCCAGTTGCATATTCACCATATCGTGCGTTATCGCCATGATCCTGCCTGGCCTGCGCCCGTGTGGGGGAAGCTGCCTGCAGTGCCCTATACCGAGGAACAGGTCGGTGAATGCATCAGACGGTTGCAGACGGTGCTGACTTCCAACATTCGTTATGGGGAGGGTTTTCGATGAGCAGCGATGATCTTGTACAGCGGATGAATGATCTCGAGACCCGGCTGGCCTTTCAGGACGACACCATTCAGGCGTTGAATGACGTGGTGAGCAAGCAGGAGCTGGAACTGGAGCGACTGCAGCGGGCGGTGGAACTGCTGGCTCGACGCCAGGCCGATCTGGCAGCAGCGCTGCCCGGGGAAGCGGACGAGGATCAGCCGCCACCCCATTACTGAGCGATGGCCGCCGGCGGGTGTGCCCGGCCGGCGGCTGCGCTCCCGATTCTCAATCGAGGGGTTGTACGTCCTCGGCCTGCAGGCCCTTCTCCCGGCGTGCGACGACGAACTCGACGCGCTGGCCTTCTTCGAGTACCCGGTGGCCTTCGCCGCGGATGGCGCGGAAGTGGACGAAGACGTCGTCACCCTGGTCCCGGGAAATGAAGCCGAAGCCCTTGCTGGTGTTGAACCACTTGACGGTGCCGGCTTCCCGCGGGCCGTCTGCTCTGGCGCGGCTGCGGCCGCTGCCCAGCGACAGCATGGTGGTCAGGGTCAGTACGGTCAGCAGGCAGACCCCGGCAATGGCGGCAGCCATGGCCCAGGTCAGCAGCGGGCCGGCCGTGGGGGTGATCAGCAGCACGGTCAGAGGCAGCAGCACGCTGACCAGCAGCAGGGCCGAGCCCAGCAGACTCAGGCCGTTGCGTACAGCCGACTGCTTGCGTGGCTGGACATTGAATTGCTGGAGGTTGGCCAGGCCCAGCAGTGTGGCAGCAATGGCGGTCAGATCGATGGCGCCCTGGCGGGAGAAGAACGGCAGGCTGAAATACAGGCCGCACAGCAGCGCTGCCAGACCTGCGATCAGGTGAAGGTAACGGAGATTATTCAAGGTGGTCCATCCTGTTGTAACTGTTCTATGAGTGAAAAACCGGCTGTACAAGCGTCATGGCCGGGTGCGCACTCTAACCTGAAATGTCGACGGTCACAAAGCGGATGGGGAGGGGAGAGAGGAGCAGGCGTTCGCCTGCTCCTACAGAGCTTACTTCTCCAGCAGGCTGCGCAGCATCCACGCGGTCTTTTCATGCTCCTGCATGCGCTGGGTCAGCAGGTCGGCACTGGGCTCATCGCTGGCCTTGTCGCAGGCCGGGAAAGCTTCGCGTGCAGTGCGTGCACAGGTCTCGTGACCCTCGACCAGCAGGCGGATCATGTCGGTTGCGACCGGCACGCCGTCATCTTCCTTGATCGAACTCAGTTCGGAGAAGGCCTTGTAGGTGCCCGGCGCCGGGAAGCCCAGGGTACGGATACGCTCGGCGATCTCGTCCACCGCCAGTGCCAGCTCGTTGTACTGGGTCTCGAACATGGTGTGCAGCGTCTGGAACATCGGCCCCTTCACGTTCCAGTGGAAGTTGTGGGTCTTCAGGTACAGGGTATAAGTGTCTGCCAGCAGATGGGACAGCCCCTTGGCGATCTCTTCACGATCCTTCTGGCTGATACCGATATCAATCTTCATTATGATCTCCAGGCTTGCTACGAAAAGTCTGTTCAGTATATGCCGAAGCAGGCGCCGCTCAAGCTGAGTTTGCCAATTGTCGGTATTGGTTGTGCCTATGGCCTGGCCGTTGCGCCGGCAATGCTCGCCTGAGTCGGGTGGTTTCGGGTATATTATGGCGCTTTTATCTATCCGGGCTGCCGGGCCGTCCGGCCGGGGCAGCCACTCTGTCGACAACAGGACTCCACACTCATGATGCGTACCCACTATTGCGGCCAGTTGAACGAAACGCTGGCAGACCAGGAAGTGACACTCTGCGGCTGGGTTCACCGTCGCCGCGACCATGGTGGCGTTATCTTCCTTGATATCCGCGATCGTGAAGGGCTGGCCCAGGTGGTCTTCGACCCGGATCGGGAAGAGACCTTCGCTCTGGCCGACCGCGTGCGCAGCGAGTATGTCGTCAAGGTGCGCGGCAAGGTCCGCCCGCGTCCGGCCGGCGCCGTGAACCCGAACATGGCCTCCGGCGCCATCGAGGTGCTGGGCTACGAGCTGGAAGTGCTGAACCAGGCCGAGACCCCGCCGTTCCCGCTGGACGAATATTCCGATGTGGGCGAAGAAACCCGCCTGCGTTACCGCTTCATCGACCTGCGTCGGCCGGAAATGGCCGCCAAACTGAAACTGCGTTCGCGCATTACCAGCAGCATCCGCCGCTATCTGGACGACAACGGCTTCCTGGATGTGGAAACCCCGATCCTGACCCGTGCTACTCCCGAGGGCGCACGCGACTACCTGGTACCCAGCCGTACCCATCCCGGCAGCTTCTTCGCCCTGCCGCAGTCGCCCCAGCTGTTCAAACAGCTGCTGATGGTGGCGGGCTTCGACCGCTACTACCAGATCGCCAAGTGCTTCCGCGACGAGGACCTGCGTGCCGACCGTCAGCCGGAATTCACCCAGATCGACATCGAGACCAGCTTCCTCGATGAGTCGGACATCATGGGTCTGACCGAGGGCATGATCCGCGGCCTGTTCAAGGAAGTGCTGGACGTGGATCTGGCCGACTTCCCGCACATGCCCTATGACGAAGCCATGCGCCGCTACGGTTCGGACAAGCCCGACCTGCGGATTCCGCTGGAGCTGGTGGACGTGGCTGACCAGCTGACCGATGTGGACTTCAAGGTATTCAGTGGCCCGGCCAGCGATCCCAAGGGCCGTGTCGCTGCCCTGCGCGTACCCGGCGGCGCCTCCATGGCACGCAAGCAGATCGATGACTACACCAGGTTCGTCGGCATCTACGGCGCCAAGGGCCTGGCCTACATCAAGGTCAACGAACGGGCCAAGGGCGTCGAAGGTCTGCAGTCGCCGATCGTCAAGTTCATCCCCGAGGACAACCTGAACGTGATCCTGGATCGTGTTGGCGCCGTGGATGGCGACATCGTGTTCTTCGGTGCCGACAAGGCCAGGATCGTTTCCGAGGCGCTGGGTGCCCTGCGCATCAAGCTGGGTCATGACCTGAATCTGCTCACCTGCGAGTGGGCACCGCTGTGGGTGGTCGACTTCCCGATGTTCGAGGAAAACGACGACGGCAGCCTGAGTGCGCTGCACCACCCTTTCACCGCGCCCAAGTGCACCCCCGAGGAGCTGCAGGCCAACCCGCAGGCGGCGCTGTCGCGTGCCTACGACATGGTGCTCAACGGGACCGAGCTGGGCGGCGGTTCCATTCGTATCCACCGCAAGGAAATGCAGCAGGCGGTGTTCGACATCCTCGGTATCAGTGCCGAGGAGCAGCAGGAGAAGTTCGGCTTCCTGCTCGACGCCCTCAAGTACGGCGCGCCGCCGCATGGTGGTCTGGCCTTCGGTCTGGACCGTCTGGTGATGCTGATGACCGGCGCCAGCTCGATCCGCGAAGTGATTGCCTTCCCGAAAACCCAGAGCGCTGCCTGTGTCATGACCCAGGCTCCGGGTGCGGTGGATGCCAAGGCACTGCGCGAGCTGAACATCCGTCTGCGCGAGCAGCCCAAGGTCGAATAAGGCCGCAAGCCCTTCGCCCCGGGCACCGCTCCTCCCTGTAGGAGCACCGTCCCGGTGCGAACGGCGTGCAACGCACGCCCGAAATCCCGCTCCGCCGCGGGGTCACGGCTCCCACAGGGCGCAAGTGCGACACTTCTTTCTTGCAGGACCACCGCCCCGGTGCGAAGGGTGTCTTTTTGGTAGAAGCACCGCCCCGGTGCGAACGGCGTGCAACGCATGCCGGATGTAACAAGTACGGAGGTTTTCATGGCTGGTCATTCCAAATGGGCCAACATCAAACACCGCAAGGCGGCGCAGGACGCCAAGCGGGGCAAGATCTTCACCAAGCTCATCCGAGAGCTGACCGTGGCAGCCAAGCTGGGTGGGCCGGAACCGGCTGACAACCCGCGGCTGCGCTCGGCGGTGGACAAGGCTCTGACCGCCAACATGACCCGTGACACCATCGACCGGGCCATCGCCCGGGGTGCCGGCAGCAACGACGCGGACAACGTCGAGGAGCTGGTGTACGAGGGTTACGGCGCCGGTGGTGTGGCCATCCTGGTCGAGGCCATGACCGACAACCGTAACCGTACCGTCGCCGAGGTCCGTCATGCCTTCAACAAGTGCGGTGGCAACCTGGGTACCGAGGGCTCGGTAGCTTACCTGTTCACCCGCCGAGGCCAGATCAGCTATGCCCCGGGCGTGGATGAGGACGCCCTGATGGAGGCGGCGCTGGAAGCGGGCGCCGAGGACGTGGTGACCAATGACGATGGCTCCATCGACGTGCTTACCGCGTTCGAGGATTTCGGCGCGGTCAAGGATGCGCTGGATGCCGCCGGTTTCACCAGCGAGGCGGCGGAAGTGAGCATGATCCCGTCCACCACCACCGAGCTGGATCTGGATACTGCGCAGAAGGTCATCCGCCTGGTCGACATGCTGGAGGATCTGGACGACGTGCAGAACGTCTACAGCAACGCCGACATTCCGGACGATGTTCTGGCGCAGATGGAGTGAGTGGTATAGTCAGGGCATTCGCTGAAAGGGAGGCGCTGCCTCCCTTTCGTCTATCCGGCACAGGATGGCTGCTTGCATGGCGCTGATTCTCGGTATCGACCCCGGCTCGCGCATCACCGGTTTCGGCATCGTCCGTGACGGGCGCAACGGCTGCGAGTACGTCACCTCCGGCTGCATCCGGCTGGGCAGCGGGCCGTTCCCCGAACGTCTGAAACACATCTTCGACGGCTTGAGCGAACTGATCGCGCAGTACCGGCCCGAGGTGCTCAGCATCGAGCAGGTTTTCCTGGCGCGCAATCCGGATTCCGCGCTCAAGCTCGGGCAGGCAAGGGGGGCAGCCATAGTGGCGGCGGTATCCGCCGGGCTGCAGGTGCATGAGTATACGGCGCGGCAGGTCAAGCAGGCGGTGGTCGGAACCGGAGCGGCGGAGAAGACCCAGGTGCAGCACATGGTAACCCAGCTGCTGGGCCTGTCCGGCACCCCCCAGGCGGACGCGGCGGATGCGCTGGCAATCGCCCTGTGCCACGCCCACTCCATAGGGCTCAAGCAGCAGGTCGGCGGCGGCTTGATCGGCCTGCGGGCCGGTCGCATGCGGCGGCGTTGAGGCGCTCGGCAGGCGTGGGCAATATTTTGAATCGGGCAGACGCATAAGGGATGCACAATGATTGGTAGGCTTACAGGCATACTGCTGGAGAAGCAACCACCGCAGATTCTGCTGGATGTGGGTGGCGTGGGTTACGAGGTGGAGGCGCCGATGAGCACCTTCTACCGATTGCCGGCGCTGGGCGAAAAGACCACCCTGCATACCCATCTGGTCGTGCGCGAGGATGCGCAGCTGCTGTATGCCTTCGCCGACAAGCGTGATCGTCAGCTGTTCCGTGAACTGATCCGGCTCAACGGCGTGGGGCCCAAGCTGGCACTGGCGCTCATGTCCGGGCTCGAGGTGGACGAGCTGATCGGCGCCGTCCAGGCCCAGGATACCAGCGCCCTGACCCGGGTGCCGGGGGTGGGCAAGAAGACTGCCGAACGTCTGCTGGTCGAGCTCAAGGGCAAGTTCACGGCCTGGGAAAGCCTGCCCGGCACGGCGCCGCTGGCAACCGGTCCCGCTGCGCAGGCAGCCTCGGGCACCGCGGATGCGGTCAGTGCCCTCATTGCTCTGGGCTACAAGCCTCAGGAGGCCAGCCGGGCGGTGAACGCGATCAAGGAAGAAGGACTCAGCAGCGAAGAATTGATCCGCCGTGCCTTGAAGGGCATGGCCTGATAGGCTCTGACTTCGGTCACCTGAAACTGTTTACCCGGGACACCCCATGCTGGAAGAAGACCGCTTGATCGCCGCCGGACCACGGCAGCAGGAAGAGATGATTGATCGGGCCATCCGGCCTTATCGCCTGGCCGACTACATAGGTCAGCCGACGGTGCGCGAGCAGATGGAGCTGTTCATGGCCGCTGCCCGCGGACGCGGCGAGGCGCTGGATCATCTGCTCATCTTCGGTCCACCCGGCCTGGGCAAGACCACGCTGGCCAATATCGTCGCCCAGGAAATGGGGGTGAAGATCAAGAGTACCTCGGGCCCGGTGCTGGAGCGCGCCGGGGACCTGGCGGCCATGCTCACCAGTCTCGAAGAGGGCGATGTGCTCTTTGTCGACGAGATTCATCGCCTGTCGCCGGTGGTCGAAGAGATTCTGTACCCGGCGATGGAGGACTACCAGCTCGACATCATGATCGGCGAGGGCCCGGCAGCGCGCTCGATCAAGCTCGATCTGCCACCCTTCACCCTGATCGGCGCCACCACCCGCGCCGGCATGCTCACCAATCCGCTGCGTGACCGCTTTGGTATTGTCCAGCGTCTGGAGTTCTACAGTAACGAGGATCTGGCCACCATCGTCTCCCGTTCGGCGGGCATCCTGGGGCTGAAGATTCACCCCGAGGGGGCCTTCGAGATCGCTCGTCGTTCACGGGGTACGCCGCGGATCGCCAACCGGCTGCTGCGTCGGGTCCGTGACTATGCCGAAGTGCGCGGCTCCGGCAGCATTACCCGGGAGATCGCCGACCGGGCGCTGGACCTGCTGGATGTGGATGCCCAGGGCTTCGATCACATGGACCGGCGCCTGCTGCTGACCATGATCGACAAGTTCGATGGCGGCCCTGTGGGCATTGACAGCCTGGCCGCGGCCATCAGTGAGGAACGCCATACCATCGAGGATGTGCTGGAGCCCTATCTGATCCAGCAGGGCTTCATCATGCGTACGCCGCGGGGCAGGGTGGTGACCCGCCACGCCTATCTGCACTTCGGTATGGACCTGCCGGCCAGCAAGGGACCGCAGGCGGGGGATCTGTTTGATCAATAAGTGATGCCCCGGTGCCGTCCTGATAAAAAAATACTATCCCGTTTGGAGGTTGCACCCGCTATGCAAGAACACAATCTGGCACTACATTATGCCGGCTGAAATCACCGGGCGGCCATTCGAGCTCAGAGCCCGTGTCTACTTTGAGGATACCGACGCCGGCGGTATTGTTTACTACGTCAATTACCTGAAATTCATGGAGCGCGCCCGCACCGAGCTGGTGCGTGCCCTTGGTTTTGATCAGAGCGTACTGCAGCGCGAAAATATCATCTTTGTCGTCCACTCCGTCAGCGCCCGATACCATGCTCCGGCGCAGCTGGACGATGAACTTGTGGTGACGGCCGGTGTCTTGGAACTCAAGCGTGCCAGCGTCCGCTTCGCTCAGCAGGTAAGGCGAGCCGATGGCAGGTTGTTATGTGAGGGGGAAGTGCTGGTGGCCTGTGTCAGTGCCGATCAGTACAAACCCAGGATGATACCTCTGGCCCTGAACGAGGCTTTCAAGACCGTCCAGGCGAACCAGTCAATGCAGGATCGAGGAGAAGCAGAGAGTGCAAGCTGATCAAATGTCGATGTGGCACCTGATAAGTGGCGCCAGTGTTCTGGTGCAACTGGTCATGCTGGCCCTGGTCCTGGCATCCATTGCCTCCTGGGTTCTGATCTTCCAGCGCAGCGCGGTGACCCGTGCTGCCAAGCACAGCCTGGACGAATTCGAAGACCGTTTCTGGTCGGGGATCGACCTGGCCAAGCTGTACCGTCAGGTAACCGGCAATCCGAACCCCGATTCAGGGCTGGAGCAGGTGTTCCGTGCCGGCTTCAAGGAATTCTCCCGCATGCGTCAGCAGCCGGGTGTCGAGCCCGAGGCGGTGATGGATGCCGTGCAGCGCGCCATGCGCGTGGCCATCTCCCGGGAAGAGGAAAAGCTCGAGCAGCATCTGCCGTTCCTGGCGACCGTCGGTTCCACCAGCCCCTATATCGGTCTGTTCGGTACCGTGTGGGGGATCATGAATTCATTCCGTGGTCTGGCCACCGTGCAGCAGGCAACACTGGCCACGGTAGCCCCGGGTATTGCCGAAGCCCTGATCGCCACGGCCATCGGTCTGTTCGCCGCGATTCCGGCGGTAGTGGCCTATAACCGCTTCTCGGCCCGTGCCGAGATCCTGATCAGCCGCTACTACACCTTCGCCGAAGAGTTCTCCAGCATCCTGCATCGCCGCGTGCATACCAGCGAAGGGGAGTGAGCATGTACACCCAACAGGGGAGACGCCAGAAACGCAAACCTGTCGCCGAGATGAACGTCGTTCCCTATATCGACGTCATGCTGGTGTTGCTGGTGATCTTCATGGTGACCGCCCCGATGCTCAACCAGGGCGTCAAGGTGGACCTGCCGCAGGTGGCCAGCGAGGTATTGCCCTCGGACTCCAATCAGCAGGTGCTGACCCTGTCGGTACTGGCTGATGGCACCTACTACTGGAACCTCGGCGAAACGGTGGATACCGAAAATCGAACAGAAACTGCCATTTCCCTGGAGGAGATGACCGAGGGGGTGGCCAAGATCATGCGTGCCCGCCCCGACACCCTGGTGTATATCCGCGGTGACCGTGAAGTGAACTACGGTGTAGTCGTGGCGGCAATGGCCGCCCTGCAGCAATCCGGCGTGCCCAATGTGGGCCTGATCACCGAGGCTCCGTGAGCGACAGATCTATGGTGGAGTCGAACAAAGAGCGCCTCGGCGCTCCCCTGATCAAGGCGCTGGGCATTCACCTGCTGGTCGCCATGCTGCTGTTCGTCTCCTTCAGCAAGGCGCCCGAATTCGAGCCGGCCAAGCCCATAGTTCAGGCGACGCTGGTACAGCTCAATTCCAAGAGCCCGGCGACCACCCAGACCGAGCAGCGCATTGCCGGTGAGGCCGAACGCACCGCAGCCCAGCGGCATGAAGCCGAGGAGCTGGCCAAGGAGCAGCAGAAGCGCCAGCAGGAACAGGAGGCCGCGCGCGCCGCTGAACAGCAGCGTCAGGCCGAGCAGCAACGTCAGGCCGAACAGCGCGAGGCGGCCGCCGCGGCGGAGCGCGCTGCCCAGGAACAGAAGGCCGCCGAGGAACGACGGCAGGCTGAGCAGGTCGAAAGGCAGAAGGCGGAAGAGGCAAGGCGTGCCGAGGCGGCCAGACGACTGGCCGAGGAAGAGGCCAAAAAGAAGGCCGCCGAGGAAGAAGCCCAACGCAAGGCCGCCGAGGAGGCGCGCAAGCGTGAGGAAGAGGCCCGGCGCCGCGCCGCTGAGGAAGCCAAGCGCAAGCAGGAGGCTGAAGCCAAGGCGGAAGCCGAACGCGTCGCCAGACTGCAGCGCGAGCAGGAGGAAGCCCGCGCCCGTGCTCTGGCGGATCTGCTGGCCGAGGAAACCCAGTACCAGCGGGCCCAGGCCGACCAGATCGGTGATCAGGTGGCGGCCAGCTATGATGATGTGATCCGCCGTTACGTCAGCGAGCAGTGGCGCAGGCCGCCGACCGCACGCAACGGCATGGTGGTGGAAGTGCGGATCAGCATGCTGCCCACGGGTGATATCACCGATGTGGTGGTGCTGCGCTCCAGTGGCGATGCGGGATTTGACCAGTCGGCCGTGCAGGCCGTGCGTAATGTCGGTCGTATCCCGGAAATGCAGCAGTTGTCGCGGGAGAATCCCGCCGCATTTGACCGTATGTACAGACAGCGTACCTTGCGCTTCAAACCAGAGGACTTGGACTTTTGATGAATTCATTGAAGTACTGGCTGGCCTGCGCTGCCATGCTGTTGATGGCACAGGTCGCACTGGCTCAGGAAGCCATCGAGATTACCCGGGGCAGCGACCGGGCTACACCGATTGCCGTGGTGCCCTTCGGTTGGCAGGGGGCGTCTCCGCTGGCCGAGGACATGGCGCAGATCACCGCCAACAACCTGCGTAACAGCGGCATGTTCGCCCCCTTCGCCCGCGAGAACATGCTCAGCTATCCCACCCGTGCCGAGGAAATCTTTCCCCGTGACTGGAAGATGCTGGGTGTGGAATATGTGCTGGCGGGTCAGGTAACGGCCACGGGCTCGGGCTATCAGCTGCAATATCATCTGTACAGCGTGCCGCGGGAACAGGTGATACTGTCACGCACAGTAAGTGGTGGTCAGAACCAGCTGCGGGATATCGCGCACAAATTGAGTGACGAGGTATTCGAACATATAACCGGCATCAAGGGTGCGTTCAGCACCAAGTTGTTATATGTGGCAGCGGAGCGTTTCTCCGCCGATAATATCCGCTATACTTTGCAGCATTCGGATTATGACGGTGCTCGTGCGGTTACTCTTCTGCAATCGCGGGAGCCGATATTGTCTCCGTCCTATGCACCGGACGGGCAGCGGATTGCCTATGTATCCTTCGAGTCGCGGCGTCCGGAAATATATGTTCACTATGTTCAGACCGGTCGCCGGGAACGGATAACCAGTTTTGAAGGACTTAATGGTGCGCCGGCCTGGTCGCCTGATGGCAAGCGACTGGCCTTTGTATTGTCCCGTGACGGAAATCCCGAAATCTACGTCATGGATCTGGACAGCAAGCAGATGCGTCGGGTGACCAACCATTACGGGATCGACACCGAGCCCACATGGATGGACAACAATACCCTGATCTTTACATCTGACCGGGGCGGGCGTCCCCAGATTTATAAACAGAACCTGAATAGTGGCTCCACAGAACGTCTGACTTTTGTGGGCAACTATAATGCCAATGCCAAACTCTCAGTGGATGGTCGGACTATGGTCATGGTCCATCGCCAGGATGGCTACAGGAATTTCCACATCGCTACACAGGATCTGGAAAGAGGCAATCTGAAAGTATTAACAGAAACGTCGTTGGATGAGTCTCCTACTGTCGCACCCAACGGCACTATGTTAATTTACGCTACCCGTCAACAGGGGCGGGGTGTACTTATGCTGGTTTCGACCAATGGTCGTGCACGGTCGGAGATTCCGACGAAGTTCACAGACCTGCGCGTACCATCATGGTCCCCATACCTGCCATAGGGTATACCAACACTAAACCACTTGGGGTTTATCAGGAGTCTATGATGGAAGTTATCAAGTTCGGCAAATTGGCAGCTCTGGTTGTCGCTTTCGGCGTTGTGGTTGGTTGTTCCTCCAAGGGTGGTGACGCTGCCGGTACCGGCGCGGTAGACCCGAACGCCGGTTACGGCGCTGGCGCTACCACCGGTGCTGACAGTGGCCTGAGCAGCGAAGAAGCCGCTCTGCGCGCCATCACCACCTTCTACTTCGAGTTCGACAGCTCCGACCTGAAGCCGGAAGCCATGCGCGCTCTGGACGTTCACGCCAAGGACCTGAAAGCTCAGGGCAACCGCGTTGTTCTGGAAGGTCACACCGACGAGCGTGGCACCCGTGAGTACAACATGGCTCTGGGCGAGCGTCGTGCCGCTGCCGTTCAGCGCTACCTGGTTCTGCAGGGCGTGTCCCCGGCCCAGCTCGAGCTGGTCTCCTACGGTGAAGAGAAGCCGGCTGTTGTTGGCTCCACCGAAGAAGCATGGGCTCAGAACCGTCGCGTTGAACTGCGCAAGTAAGCAGTAAGAGGTCACATGAAAGGGTATCAGGGATTCACGCTGGGTTGTCTGCTGTTGCCGGTCGCGGCTCTGGCTCAAGTACCGGTGATGGAAGGGTCGGGTAACACCGGCTACTATCCGCAGCAACAGGCTCCGCGTCTGCCTGATACCCGTTCTGCCTCGGCTGGCCTCTCGGCAGAGGGCCAGCTTCTGCTTCAGCTGGATCAGATGCAGCAGGAAGTATCCATGCTGCGTGGCCTGCTCGAAGAGCAGGAGTATCGCCTCAAGAAGTTGGAACAGGATCAGCTTGATCGCTATCAGGATATTGATCGCCGACTTTCTGCACTTTCCGCGGGATCACCGGCGCCTTCCGGCGACAGTGGTTCTGCATCCCCGGGCCTGGCCCCGGTAACGCCTTCCACCCAGAATCAGACCAGCAACACGCCGCCGGCAGAAGCCGATCCGGAGCGCGAGAAGTTGCTCTATGAAGCCGCCTTTGAACAGGTGCGCCTGCGTGATTTCGAGAAGGCCGAAATGGCGTTCAACGCCTTCCTGCGTCGCTATCCGCAGAGCGATTATGCGGGTAATGCTCAGTATTGGCTGGGCGAGGTATATCTGGCGCAGAGCGATCTGGACAATGCCGGCAAGGCCTTTGCCCAGGTGATCAGCCAGTATCCGGGTCACCGCAAGGAGGCCGACGCCCTCTACAAGCTCGCCGATGTCGAGCGCCGTCTGGGCAACAGAGACAAGGCTGCGCAGTTGTACCAGGAGGTGCTGAACAAGCACGGCAACTCCTCCGCCGCACAGCTCGCCCGGCGGGATCTCAACGCCCTCTGAGCCGGTGTTTGCCTGCCTTTTTCGGTGAAGATGGGAGCTGGCCGCTGCGTGAGCGGCCAGCGATTGAAAAAGTTGAAAAAACTTCTTGAGTTTCCCATCTAAATCAGTAAGATAACGCGCATTCAACGGGTCGTTAGCTCAGTTGGTAGAGCAGTTGGCTTTTAACCAATTGGTCGCAGGTTCGAATCCTGCACGACCCACCATTTTCCCTCGCGTTATCCTCTGCTTCACTCCCTTTCGATGATCAGGCAGCTCGCTTCATCAGCTTGAGTTTTTTCTGCTTCATCTGTTCACCGAGTTCCTCGAGCTGCTCCGCACTCAGCAACTCCTGCGCATCCTTGAACATTTCCTCTTCCTCCTCCTCGATGTGATGCTCCACCAGCTCCTTGAGCACCTTGATTCTGCCGGCGAATTCCACGGTGCCCGGGTCCGTACTCAGCAGATCGGGCAGTACCAGTGAATCCACGGCCCGGTGCTCTTCCTTGGCTTCGTGGTACATCTTGGCCTCTTCCTTGGCACCGGCCTTCTTGAAGGCGGGGTAGAAGTCCTCTTCCTCAAGGGTGGTATGGACTTCCAGTTCCAGGGCAATCTTCTGAAGCAGCTCCGCACGCTTCTTCACCGCCCGCTCCGTGGTGCCGCTGATTTCCTCCAGCAGCTTCTTGACCTTCTCGTGATCCTGTTTCAGCAAGTCTATGGCATTCATCTTGTTGTCCTCGGCCAGTGGCTACATCACATTCCTTGGACGGCTCGCTTCGCGCGACGTTCAGATTATCTGCCGGTGAAGGTGCTGCGTTAAAACTGGTTGAACCACTACCCAAGCGGCCCGGTCATTTGTTGTACCACTCACTTGCTGAATGAGCAGGAGCAACTTCATGACCTTAGATACCAAAGAAGTGATTTCCACCCTCAATGATCTGATCGAAACCTGCAAGGATGGTGAAAAGGGCTTTCGTGTCTGCGCCGAGGACATTACCCGTCCCGAGCTGAAAACGCTGTTCAACCAGCGTGCCGGCGAATGCGCCCAGGCCGCTCAGGAACTACAGGCCATTGTCATCCGTCTGGGTGGCAACCCCGAGGACAGCACCAGCATGGCTGGCGACCTGCATCGCCGCTGGGTAGATCTCAAGTCGGCCATCACCGGCAAGGACGATGAGGCCATTCTGAACGAGTGCGAGCGCGGCGAAGATGTCGCCAAGCGCAGCTACCACAAGGCCCTGGAAAAGGCTCTGCCGGAAGACATCCGCCAGGTGGTGCAGCGTCAGTACGACGGCGTACTGCGCAACCATGACCAGGTGAAGATGCTGCGCGACGCCGAACGCGCCCGCAGCTGATGCACTGACCCATGAAGCCGGCGTCAGCTGTCGAGCCCGCTCCCGGTTGTCCGCCGGCTTTACATTACGTCAGTGACGACTCGCCGGGTTATTCCCGGCGGATCCTCAACGACAAACCCGCCTATTTCGACCAGCAGGGCAAACGCATACGCGACCCGGAAACCATCCGGCGCATCAATGCCCTGGCCATTCCCCCGGCTTATCGTGACGTCTGGATCTGCCCCGATCCCAGGGGCCATCTGCAGGCGACCGGACGCGATGCGCGGGGACGCAAGCAATACCGCTACCATCCGCATTGGCGCGAAGTGCGAGACGCTGCCAAGTACGACCGCATGCTGGCCTTCGGCAATGCCCTGTCAGGGGTGCGCCGCGAGCTGGATCGGCGTCTCCGGCACCCGGGGCTGGGCCGGGATCGGGTGATAGCCGCGGTGATACTGCTGCTGGACGAGACCTGTATCCGCGTCGGCAACGAGACCTATGCCAGGGAGAATCGCTCCTATGGTCTGACTACGCTGCGCACTCGGCACATGCAGCTGCGCGGCGACAGTATCCGCTTCCAGTTCCGCGGCAAGAGCGGCGTCAAGCAGCAGCTTGCGCTGCGCCATCCCCGGCTGGCTCGCATCCTGCGCCGCTGCAGGGAACTGCCCGGACAGCACCTGTTCCAGTATCTGGACGATGAAGGGCAGCCCTGCTCGGTCACTTCATCGGATATCAACGAGTGTCTGCGGGAGCTGACAGGCGCCGATTTCACGGCCAAGGACTATCGCACGTGGGCCGGCAGCACGCTGGCTCTGGCAGCCCTGCGGCAATGCCTGGCCGAGGGCCGCGAGCCCAGCCGGCAGGCAGTGGTGGATACGGTGAAGGATGTGGCAAAGCGCCTGGGCAACACGCCCTCGGTCTGTCGCAAATGCTATATCCATCCCGCGATTCTGGATGCCTTCCTGGAGGCGGGGCTGGATCGGGTGAAATGGAGTACCGGTCGGGCCAGACGCCGCTGGCTCAAGCCCGAAGAGGTGGACCTGTTAAGCTTTCTGCAGCACTACAGCGTGGACGGCAAACTCAGGGAATAAGGCCGGGGTCCAGTTGGCGCTCCTCGACATCCTGGTATTCGCCCGGCGGCGAGACCGCTCTCCAGCTTTCCATGTAGAACACCCCGACGCTGACCATGGCCAGCATGCCTGCGCCTATGATGCAGGCGCCGTAGAAATAGGCCTTGTCCTGCGCCAGGCGCATGAAATGGGGCAGGCCGAAGTACAGCTGCACAACAGAAAATAAACCCACCAGGCCGAAGACCGGCAGCAACAGCCAGCGTTCGGGATACAGAGCGGCCAGGCCGCCGAGCATGAAGGGCATCGACAGGAAGGTAGCGAAGGCGATGCCATGGGAAGCGGGCGGGCGATGGGGTGTGCGGAACAGTACCCAGCGCACTATGTAGCCCATGATGACGGCGTTGGTGACAAAAGCCAGCCAGACCGCTACGCCCAGTAGTGCACCACTCTGGCTGGTGAGAAAGCGGCGATCCTCGGAGCCGAACAGTTCCCAGCCGACGTTGGTGCCCCCATACCAGGTGCTCAGGGCGGGAATCAGGGATCCGATCAGCAGCAGCGGGAGAAAGGCCCAGGGCCGACGTTCTATATCGTCATGGATGTGGGTCCAGGTTCTGCGGGGGGCGTAGAATAGACCCGGTACATGTCTGAACATGGTATATGCCTTTTTCCGGTGACCTTGTACTTCTTGACTGGAGCCCCTGGGGATAGTTCCGGTTGGCTTGCCGGCGGGATCGGTAGAACCTGTGGCTCGTGGTATGATGTCGGTCTGTGTTCCCGGAGGGGTTGTTAGATGTCTCAGATTTCCGAAAGGCTGCTGGTGCAGGCCCATCTGGCGGCCAAAGAGCCGGCTCCGCTGACCGATCAGGAAAAGGCGGATTACAAGGCTCGCATCGCGGCTGCGCTCAAGGCGCACGATGCCGTGCTGGTTGCGCACTATTACACTGATCCGCTGCTGCAGGAGCTGGCAGAGGAAACCGGTGGCTGCGTGTCCGATTCTCTGGAAATGGCCCGGTTCGGCAAGAACCACCCGGCCAGCACCCTGGTTGTGGCCGGCGTGCGCTTCATGGGCGAGACGGCGAAGATCCTCAGCCCCGAAAAGCGCGTGCTGATGCCGACGCTCGACGCCACCTGCTCACTGGATCTGGGTTGCCCGGCCGATGAGTTCTCCGCGTTCTGCGATCAGCACCCGGATCGTACCGTGGTGGTCTACGCCAATACCTCGGCAGCGGTGAAAGCCCGTGCCGACTGGGTGGTGACCTCCAGCTGCGCACTGCCGATCGTCGAGAGCCTGATGGACAAGGGCGAGAAGATCCTCTGGGCACCGGACAAGCACCTGGGTGACTACATCCAGCGCCAGACCGGCGCCGACATGCTGCTGTGGGACGGTGCCTGCATCGTCCACGAGGAATTCAAGGCCAAGGCCCTGCTGGACCTGAAGGCAGTCTACCCGGAGGCCGCGGTACTGGTGCACCCGGAATCGCCGGCGTCGGTGGTGGAACTGGCCGATGTGGTCGGCTCCACCAGCCAGCTGATCAGGGCTACCCAGGAACTGCCCAACCCGACCTTCATCGTGGCCACCGACAAGGGCATCTTCTACAAGATGCAGCAGGCCGCTCCGGATCGTCGACTCATCGATGCACCCACCGCCGGCGACGGCGCCACCTGCCGCAGCTGCGCCAATTGTCCGTGGATGGCGATGAACACCCTGCCGCGTCTGCTGCAGAGCCTGGAGCAGGGCACCAACGAGATCCTGGTGCCCGAGGAGCTGATCCCGGCGGCGGTACGTCCGCTGCAGCGCATGCTGGACTTCACCGCCAACCTCAACCGCTGATGGGTGGCATCTGGCCGGGACCAGGGTCCCGGTCAGACTCGCCATGCAGACTCAGAAACTCTTGATGATTTCCCGGCGACGGGCGACTTCGTCCTTGCGGGCATTGATCCGCGAGGTGACGACGAAGTTGTCGCCTGCGCGCTTGAGCGCCTGATCCAGCTGCTCGTCGGCCTGATCCAGATCCCCGGCAAGCATGAAGTATTCCGCCCGGGCCTGGTGCACGCCGAGAATGTTGCCGGCCAGCCCGCGGACTTCCGACACCAGATACCAGACGTCCGGGTCGTCACTGCGCAGGCGTGCCAGGCGGTCGGTAACCTGCTCGGCGCCGCGGTAATCCTGCTTGCGCAGCAGCATGTTGGCCTTGGCCTCCAGCAGCGGATAGTTGTCCGGTTGCATTGCCAGCAGCTGATCAAGGCGGGTCAGGGCCTGGTCCAGGCGGTTGCGACTGCCGTCCAGCTCGACCTGGGCCAGCTGCACGGCAATGTTGTCGGGGTGCTCGGCCAGCAGCGTCTGCAGCTCGGTTTCCGCCTCGGCCTGCTGGCCGCTGCGGATCAGGGCCAGGGCCAGACCATAGCGGGCGGCAGAGTGCTCGCCTTCATGCTGGTCCAGCAGGGCACGGAAGCGTTGGGCAGCCAGCCCGGGGCTTTCTTCATAGAACAGCTGCACCCGGGCACGCATCATCTGGTAGTAGAGACTGTCACGGCGGCCATCGCCGCTGAGCTGGCCTGCGCGGTTGCGCGAGTCGGCGATCCGCGACTGGTTGACCGGGTGGGTCAGCAGGAATTCCGGCGGGGTACGGCTGAAGCGGCTGAGTCTGGCCAGACGCTCGAACATGTCCGGCATGGCATTGGGATCATAGCCTGCGCCTTTGAGGTTCAGCAGGCCGATGCGGTCGGCCTCCTGTTCGTTCTGCCTCGAGAACCGGCGCTGTTCCTGAATGGCGGCGGCCTGGGTCGAGGCCAGGGCAGCGAAGCCGGCATCGCCGCCACCACTGGCAGCGAGGATGATGCTGGCCAGCATGGCGGTCATCAGCGGTATGCGGTTCTGCTGCTGGTGCTGCAGACCGCGGGCGAAATGACGCTGGGACAGGTGAGCCAGTTCGTGGGCCATGACCGAAGCGAACTCGGCTTCGCTATGGGCATGCAGGAACAGCCCGCCGTTGACCCCGATGATGCCGCCCGGTGCGGCAAAGGCGTTGAGCTGGGGGCTGTCCAGGGTAACGAAGGTCAGGCGCCGGTCCTCCAGCTGACTGGTTTCGGCCAGCCCCATGACATGGCGTTCGACGTAGTCCTTGAGCAGCGGATCCTCAAGAGTACGTACCGAGCCGCGCAGCATGGACAGCCAGGCCCGGCCGAGCTGGTATTCCTGCTCGCGGGACATGATTGAGGAACTGGTGTCGCCGAGGGAGGGCAGATTGAACTCGTTGGCGGTCAGGGGCATGGCTACCGCTGTCATCAGGGAGAACAGCAGGATTCGGGCGGGGGCTCTGACGGCGTTGATCAATCGCATGGACTCACTCGTGGTTCAGGATGTGCCGCAGCGGGTGGCGCGTCGCAGGGTTATACTCGCGGCTTGATCTGGAGTGTACGCATGTTTGATGAAAAAAGTGAATTGCAGCCTGACCAGTGTCTGGACGCCCGGGGACTGGCCTGTCCGCTGCCGTTGTTGCGGGCCAAGGTGGCACTCAATGGCATGCAGAGCGGGCAGTTGCTGTATCTGGTGGCTACCGATGCCGGTTCGCAGCGGGACATCGCCCGCTTTGCCGAGCTGGCCGGACACGAGTTGTTACAGGCTGAGGAAAGGGAAGGGGAGTTCCATTACTGGTTGCGCAAGGCCTGAGTGATGGAGGCAGATGGTGCTCGCACCGCTGCAGGGTGCGGGCACCACCCCGTCCGGCATGCTGCCGGGAAGCTGGTTCAGTCCAGCGCCTGGGCGGCGGCCAGCACCTCGGCAACATGGCCGGGGACCTTGACCTTGCGCCATTCGCGGCGCAGTACGCCTTCGCGGTCGATCAGGAAGGTGCTGCGTTCGATACCTTCGTACTGCTTGCCATACAGCTGCTTCTGGCGGATCACATCGAACAGGCGGCACAGGGTTTCATCAGCATCGCTGATCAGCTCGAAGGGGAAGCCCTGTTTGGCGCGGAAGTTCTCATGGGTGCGCAGACTGTCCCGGGAGATGCCGAACACCAGGGTATCGGCGGCCTGGAACTGCTCGTACATGTCGCGGAAGTCCTGACCCTCGGTAGTGCAGCCGGGGGTATGGTCCTTGGGGTAGAAGTAGAGCACGACCTTCTTGCCGGCCAGTTCCGACAGGGTAACTGTGACACCGCTGGTGGCGGGTGCAGTGAAGTCCGGCAGTGGGGTGTCCACCTTGATACTCATGAAAACAGCCTCGCTAGGGTTCAGTGAAGGGGACGCCAGGGTTCTATCACGGCGTCCAGGTTGAGTTCGTCGCAGAAGTCCAGAAACTGCTCGCGCAGCCAGCTGAGCTGGGTCTTGACCGGAATGGCGATGGTCAGCGTCAGGTTGAGCATCGGGGTACCGGTGTGCTGGGCCATGTAGGTGAAGCTGAGCATTTCCTCGATGTCGATTTCCAGGTGCTGGAAGAAGGTGCACAGCTCGGCGATCAGTTCCGGACGCTGCGCAGCAGTGACGAAGACGTTGTAGGGCAGTGCCGAGGGGCGTTCTTCGAGGGCGTTGCTGCGGCGCAGGGACAGTGTCCAGTGTTCCCTGCGCGCCAGAGGGGGCAACAGGGTCTCGAGGCGGGCCAGGGCGTCCCAGTTGCCGCTGACCTGCAGCAGCAGGGCAGTGCAGGTGCCGTGGCGGGTCATGCGGCTGCTGACGATCAGACAGCGCTGTTCCATGCACAGGCGGGTCAGCGTACTCGCCATGGCAGTGGTCTGCTGGCCCATGGCATTGATCACCAGAAACTGCTCCCGCGGGCTGGGCGCTGTGGACATGGATACTCCTCGAGGTAATGAACTTGGCCAGCGGCCATCAGGCTGCCTATTGTCCCCGTCTGCCGCCGGGCGTTCAACCACCAGTTTTATTGCCGCCCGCCGCTTTGCTGGGCCGCGTCCCTTGTGCTGATCCCATGGCCTAAGTACCATTGCTGATCATCTCGTATCTTGTTGGAGCCCCTTGCATGATTTCAGGCAGCCTTGTGGCGCTGGTAACCCCCATGGACTCGCGTGGCAACCTGGATTGGCAGGCGCTTGACCGCTTGATCGAATTCCATCTGAACGAGGGCACCGACGGCATTGTTGCGGTCGGTACCACCGGGGAGTCCGCCACCCTGGACATGGAAGAGCACAAGGAAGTCATCCGCCGTGTGGTCGACAAGGTCGCCGGGCGCATTCCGGTGATTGCCGGCACCGGGGCCAACTCCACCAGCGAAGCCGTCGAGCTGACCCAGGACGCGCGCAGTGTCGGCGCCGATGCCTGCCTGCTGGTGACCCCCTATTACAACAAGCCGACCCAGGAAGGGCTGTATCAGCACTTCCGGTTCATCGCCGAGGCGGTGGACATTCCCCAGATTCTCTACAACGTGCCCGGGCGTACCGCCTGCGACATGCTGCCCGACACCGTGGTGCGTCTGGCGGATATCGACAACATCATCGGCATCAAGGAAGCCACCGGCGACCTGCAGCGTGCCCGTGAACTGATCGACCGCGTGGGTGATCGCATGGCAATCTATTCCGGCGACGACCCCACGGCCGTGGAACTCATCCTGATGGGCGGCAAGGGCAATATTTCCGTTACCGCCAACGTGGCACCGCGGCTGATGCACCAGCTGTGCGAGGCGGCGCTGAACGGCGATGCGGAAACCGCCCGCCGTCTGAACGAACAACTGATGCCGCTGCACAAGAAGCTGTTCATCGAATCCAATCCGATTCCGGTGAAATGGGCGCTGCATGAAATGGGGCTGATCGGCGATGGCCTGCGCCTGCCGATGACGCGACTGAGTGACGACTGCCAGCCTGTGGTGCGTGAAGCACTCAAGCAATGCGGTCTGCTGTGAATCCCGGGAACCTGATAATCAAGGAAATGCGAATGAAGCCTGTGCTCAATGCACTGACTCTGATGATGGTTGGCGTAGGACTGAGCGGCTGCGGCTATCTGTTCGGTGAAGATGGCTACTTCCGTGATCGGGGGTCGGACTACCAGACCGCCACCATCGAACCGCGCATGACAGTACCGCCGGAGCTGCAGAGCAAGCCCATCGGCGATCTGCTGCCAGTACCCGGCGAAGTCCGCGCCGGCAGCACAGGCAAGTACAAGGTGCCGCGTCCGCAGGGGCTGGCAACAGGTACCGAGTACAGCGAATATTCGATGCAGCAGAACGGCGGTGAACGCTGGCTGCTGGCCCAGCATGGCACCTCTGCCATGTGGCCGCGGGTGCGTCAGTTCCTCAACGACTACCGTGTGCCGGTCGCCCGGGAGTC
>Ga0209075_1001460_pt1 | contig 22174 bp, 22 predicted proteins | sample Stecom2011_FD_187523 | JGI IMG/M metagenome (GOLD analysis project Ga0209075, IMG submission 187523) | Agricultural soil microbial communities from Utah to study Nitrogen management - Steer compost 2011 (SPAdes) (version 2) | ecosystem: Environmental > Terrestrial > Soil > Agricultural land...
TGGTGCTGCCAGCAGGGCCTGGAAGAAGTGGTCGGATTTTCCTTATCAGCACCGGGCAGCGATCTTTCTGAAAGCGGCAGAACTGCTCAGTGTCAAATACCGTCATACTTTCAATGCCATAGTCATGTTGAGCCTGAGTAAGAACGTTCATCAGGCAGAGATCGATACAGCCGAATTGATCGATTTCTGGAGATTTAATCCCTATTTCGTAGAGCAGATCTGGCGTAAACATACTCTCATTTCTCCGAAAGGTGAATGGAACTATCTCGATCCCCGGCCACTCGAAGGTTTTATCTTCGCCATTACCCCCTTCAACTTTGCCTCTATAGCGGGTAATCTTCCCACTGCTCCAGCAATGGCAGGTAATACGGTAATCTGGAAACCGGCCAGTACTGCGATCTACCCTGCCTATTTTATCATGAAGATTCTCCAGGAAGCAGGATTACCAGATGGAGTGATCAATATGCTACCCGGCTCCGGAAAAGAGGTTGGTGATCATGTCCTCAATAACCAATCTCTGGCAGGGGTCCATTTTACGGGTAGTACCGAGGTCTTTCAGCATATCTGGCGAACAATAGGGAACAATATCTCCTCTTATAGAAGCTATCCCCGAATCGTAGGTGAGACCGGAGGAAAGGATTATATCTTCGTTCATAACTCTGCTGACCTCGATGCTCTCACAACCGCAACTATCAGAGGTTCCTTCGAATATCAGGGTCAGAAATGTTCAGCTGCTTCACGGATGTATCTTCCGGCCAGTATTGCTGATACCTTTCTACAACGGGTAACAGAGGAGTTAAATAGTGTGAAGACCGGTAATCCAGTTGATTTCAGCAACTTCCACAACGCTGTGATCGATAAAAATAGTTTTCAAAAGATCGTTAAGTATATCGAGAAAGTGAAATCTTCCGATAAAGCCAGAATTGTATCCGGAGGAAAATACAACGACAGTGAAGGATATTATATCGAACCTACGGTAGTTGTGACAGATGATCCTGCCTACATAACGATGCGAGAAGAGATTTTTGGCCCGCTGCTGACGATCTATATCTATCCCGATGAGAAGTACATAGCAACACTGAAGCTCTGCAATGATACATCAGTATATGGCCTTACCGGATCTATATTCGCTACTGAACAGGAGAGGGTAATCGAAGCGGACAGGTTACTCCGTAATAATGCTGGTAACTTCTATATAAATGATAAACCTACTGGAGCTGTTGTAGGTCAGCAACCATTTGGAGGTGGCAGAAAATCGGGGACTAATGACAAGGCCGGTTCTATATCCAATCTGCTTCGCTGGATATCATTAAGGTCGGTGAAGGTCAATTTTCTACCTCCGGACAACTATCGTTATCCTTTCATGAATTCGGAATAAGAGAGATAGCTCAAAAAGAAACAGGGATAATCTATCGAAACAGATACCGTTCAACTGACCGTTTTATAGTATTCTTTCACAAAAGTGATTTCTGACTCTCTATCGGGAAGTTCATTATCGATCTTCCTTTTCCAGAGTTCTTTTAGAATTCCACCTATGATCTTTCCTTCCGGAATACCGAGAGCTATCAGATCCTTACCATTCAGGCTGGTCCTGATAAATCTCGTTTTAGTCAGGTAGCGTGTGAGTTTTTCTTTTACTGAAGAACTCTCTGTATCAGCTATAAGAAAGATGATAGATTCGATATTCAAAGAGCGGAGCTTCAGTCCAATCTCACCTTCATCATCGATCTCTTCCAGTCCCGGCAGGATATTCTGAGAAAAATGAGTTATTTTCTCAACACTATTAACGAACATATTTGAATACTTGAGCTGTCTGGCAATTTTCAGCTTTATTCTTAAGCTCAGATCGGCGAGAAGTGCCAGATGATAGCAGATCCAGAACTCTGGTTTTTCAGTGGGGAAACTGTTCTTGTACCAGATAGCGAGTTCTTTTATTCTTTGGCAGACCTCTCTCTTTCTCGTCGTAAATACCAGATTGATATTGATCTCTTTGAGAATACCGAGTTCTTCGAGCCTCATAAAAAAATCTTCTGCCGCTCCCTTCCTGGAGGATACTATCAATTCGCTCCTGATCCTTTCAGCCGAAACCTTCTTCAAACTTTTTACCTTAAGACTGCCAAGTAGTAGATGGAGAGTACGCTCTTCGATTTTAAACCCGAATCTCTGTTCGAAACGAATAGCCCTCAAAATCCTGATTGGGTCTTCGATAAAGCTCATGTTATTGAGTACTTTTATCACCCCAAGTCGTATATCACGCCTTCCTCCGAAATAATCGTGAAGCACTCCGAACTGCTTAGGATTGATACAGACGGCAAGGCTGTTAATCGTGAAATCTCGCCGATAAAGATCATTCCTGATACTGGAGAAAGCTACTTCCGGCAGGCTTCCCGATCCGGCATAAAATTCCGTCCTTGCGGTTGCCACATCTATCTTGCGGCCATTCTTCAAGACAACATAGGCAGTCCCAAACTGAGGAAAAGGGCGAAACTTCCTGCCGAATTTTCGAGTAAACTCCTTCGAAAAGAGTAAACCATCACCCTCGATCACCAGATCTACATCGTAGTTATATCGCTGCATGATCAGATCACGGACAAAACCGCCTACTACATAGGCTTTCATGTTCAACGTTTCAGCTACATGACCAGCTCTTTTCAGTAATTCGATGATCTCTTCGGAGAGGTTCTTGAGCATCACCCCTTTGATATTATCGAATTCGGCGGCGATCTCATCCCGCTTGAAGAGAAAATGAAAATGATAATGCAGCAGGTCACTTCTGGTAATAATACCTTTCACTATCTCATCTTGATCGACTACCGGTATCCTTCCAATATTGAAATCGACCATCTTCTTATACACTGTATTGATAGATTCGTTCTCCTTGACTGTCACTACATCGGTTGACATACAACTCTCGACAGGGGTATCCTCCATCTTATGATGTAACGCCCTGCTGATATCCTTTTTCGTCAGAATACCTGATATAGAACCCTCCTTACCTATCAACAGTGTGCTGTAATGTTTCGTAATAAGGAATTCGCGCGCGTTGCCTAACCTCATCCCGGGAGGAACAAGATCGACAGGTATGGTCATTATATCGGCTGCAGTTCCATATTCCAGAACCTGCTGTTCGAGCATATCGATTATCTTCTCTTTAATGTTTTGATATTCGTCCTTACCAAAAGAAGCAAAGGCTGCCGATTTATGTCCTCCCCCTCCGAGTGTTTGCATCAGCTTGTCGAGAAAGATAAAATCGTAATCGTTTCGGGCTATAACCTGAACTTTGCTATCACGGTAACAGATACAGAAGAGTAGCTTGAGATTACGGCTCGCCTTGACTGTCTGAAGAAGATAGGCGATATCCTCCTGATAACCGACTGTCTGCAGTTCGATAAAGGAAACTTCGATCCCTCTTATCGAGATCGTCTCACAGATCGAGAGCATTTTATTGATCAGTTTGAGCTGACTGGGAGTAAATTCCCTGGGGAGGTATTCTCTGATCATATTGAGAGAGGCGCCGATAGAAAAGAGATAAGAGACTGCCGCAAAATCCTTTGCTGTAATACTGGCATTCATAAAATTGCCGGTATCTTCATAGATACCGAGGGCAAAAATAGAGGCATAAAAAGGGCTGATCTGGATTCCAGCGTTATTGAGAAAATCGAGCATAACAGTAGTGCAGGCTCCGGTAAGATCAACATGAGAATAATCAGCCTCTATGTCGGTCTTTGAATCGGGATGATGATCATAGCAGATTATGGATATGCCCTTCCTTTGTTCTGGATACTCGAGAAGATACTGACCTACTTTACCCATTCGGGTAATATCCCTGTTATCAACTGCTATTATTCGCTGCACCTCTTCCAGTTTCAAATTCTTCTCTTTCAGCAGGTCGAACTTGTTGTGGTATCGTTCCAAAAAGTTCTTAAGATTACCCTCTACTGAACCAGTAACACACATTCTCGCCTGAGGATAGAGTAGAGAAGCAGCCAGCATCGAAGCAAAGCCGTCAAAATCGCAGTTTGAATGACTGATAATTATCTCCATCTGCTATATCCTCCATACTGTCTGACAGAATATTTGCTCAAAATTCTATTCTATATCAGAAATATTCAGGCATTGCGGTTTTCGTCAAGAAAGTTAAATTGAGGCCGGTATCGATAGATCATCGAGATGACAGGGAAAACCCTCTACCGACTCTATTGGCAGATCACTAATGACAGCTAAACTAAGCTATATTAATACTCAGTTCATATAATCTTTCAAACTGTTGAGATGGAACGGTTTGTTGAAATGATTAGTCAGATGGATTAGCAGAATGTTCTTGATTTCCTCTACACTCTCTCTATTGATCTGCTGCTCCTCAATAACCGGTAAATTGAAAATATTGAGGAGTAGATCAACTGTATCATCCTGCAATCGAAGAAGATTTTCCGAGAGAACGGGCCTGTAACAGGAAGAACAGAGAAATCCGTCCTCCTGAGGAAAAAAATAAGAGAATTCCTTTCTGTTGCATTTTATACAGACTGCATTAAAGGGAATACCTATAAGGATGAGAAATCTGTTGATATAACGCAAGAAAATCAGGAATGGATGATATTCTGTCTTCTCCAGATAATTCAGGTATTCAGATAGAAGCAGATAGAACTCTTCACCCTCTCCTAAAGCGAAATCAGACTGGAGCAGCAGTTCAATGGCTGCATTGACTAATAGTGTCTTTTGATAATTCATCCGCTCTCTGCTTCTGTTTAGCAATTGAGCAGAACGGAGATTGAATATCTCACCCCGAGGTGTTCTGTAGAGATCAAGTTGCAGGGTATTAAACTGTTCCAGTAACCCTGTAAAACCACTCTTCTCTTTCAGGGCACCAGTAGCCATAATACTTACAAGTCCGAAATCTTTTGTCAGAACACGACAGAGGAGTGAACTCTCTCTATATGGCTGACGCTTCAGGACTATCCCCTCTGTATAGTAGTAGTTTCCTGTTTCGGCTTTCATTACTCGTTTAATATAGGTTATACATTCTTTTATCCGGTTTGCTATTCAACCGTAACACTCTTGGCCAGGTTACGGGGTTGATCAACATTTAATCCTCTCTGATCTGCTACATAATAGGCAAGAAGCTGGAGAGGGATAACCGATAGTATCGGCTGCAACAGATCTATTGTATCCGGCATGTATATAATATCTTCACTGAGGTTTCTGATCTCTTCATCACCCTTGGTAGCGAGAATAACAAGTTTACCTTTACGAGCCTTCACCTCCATCAGATTGGAGACTACTTTGTCATAAATGCTGTCCCGATTGGCTATTGCTAAAACCGGCATCTGTTCATCAATAAGCGCAATAGGGCCATGCTTCATCTCAGCTGCTGGATATCCCTCTGCATGAATATAGGAGATCTCTTTTAGCTTTAGTGCTCCCTCCATAGCAACGGGATAGTTTACACCACGCCCTAAATAGAGTGCATTCTCTGCATATTTCAATTTACTTGCGATCTCTTCAATATGCTCGCTCTTATCGAGAATTGATCTTATCTTGTCGGGTATCTGCTTCAACTCATCGATAAAGGTTGCTCCAAAGATAGGCGATATGCTCTTCATCCGTCCAAGCAAAACGGCAAGTAGGGTCAATATGGTTACCTGAGAGGTAAAGGCCTTGGTAGAGGCAACCCCTATCTCTGCTCCGGAATACATATATACTCCACCATCCGATTCACGGGCTATCGTGCTTCCTATTACATTGGTAATACCGAGAACCCTGGCACCTCGTGCCTGAGCCTCTCTCAAAGCTGCCAGACTGTCTGCTGTCTCACCTGACTGACTGATCACAAAAACCAGAGTATCTTCCGGTATGATGGGATTACGATAACGATATTCACTCGCATATTCGACACTTACAGGAATTCGGGCCAGGTTCTCAATACTATACTTGCCAATCATCCCGGCATGCCAGGAGGTGCCACAGGCAATGATCTGGATTCCTTTGATTCTCCGTAACTCTTCATTAGTCATATTCAAACCACCCAGGCGAGTAGTAGAGAGTTTATCGATCAGTCTTCCCCGAAAGGCATTGTAGACAGAGGTTGGTTGTTCGAAAATCTCCTTGAGCATGAAATGTCTGAATTCACCCTTATCAATAGAAGAAACATCCCAGTCTACTATAGAAATCTTTGCCTCAACCAGTTCATTTTCCAAGGTAGAGATTTCGAAACCCTCTCTGGTTACCGTTACCAGTTCGTTGTCCTCGAGAAAGATCACTCTCTTTGTATGGATAATAATGGCATTGACATCAGAGGTAATAAAGAACTCGTTCTTACCTATTCCCAGAACAATCGGACTACCTCGCCTTGCTGCAATTATCTGATCGGGAAGATCTTTCGAAATTATAGCGATACCGAAAGAACCTTCTACTAGCTTCAGTGCCTCCTGTACTCCCTGTTGCAGATTACCGGTCTCTTCATAAAGATGTCCGATCAGGTGAGTCAGGATCTCGGTATCGGTCTCACTCTCGAATGTATGTCCCTCTTTCTCAAGTTTCTTCTTCAGGATCTTGAAGTTTTCAATAATTCCGTTATGGACGAGGGCTATTCTCTTCCTGGCATCGGTATGCGGATGAGCATTGACAGCTGAAGGCTGACCATGGGTAGCCCATCTCGTATGGGCAATAGCTATATTCGATTTTAACCTCGAAGGGGGTGGGAGTGAACTTTCCAGATCTGTTACCTTCCCCTCCTTTTTACAGATCTGAAGATTACCGGTTTCATCAATTAAGCCAATACCTGCACTGTCATAGCCACGGTATTCCAGACGTTTGATACCCTCCAGAACTAATGGAGTGGCTACTCTATTTCCTATGTATCCGACGATTCCACACATCTATTATACCTCCAGTGAACCTTATATCTAAAATAGATAATCATTGGTATTTTTGTCTAATGATAGTTACAGTTCCACTCTATTAACCCATTGTATGGACTGTGGTACAGATAAAAAAATCACTGCTTAACAGGTACCGAGCTCTTTCACTGATTACGGTCAGGCTGCCGGATATCCCTTATTCTCTTTCTCAAAGATTGCCAGAATAGCCAGGAACAAAATAGCTGCTGGAATCACTGTCCACCAGGTTATCATATCTTCACTGATTATGATACCCATACCAGGAATACTATCTCCATATCTGGCGATAAACAATGCAAGAGCATTATTAGCTGCGTGCGCCAGTATCGGTATAATAATGCTGCCGGTCTTGAGGAGAATGTACCCCAGCCAGACTCCGAGAATAGCTACAGGGATAAATCGAAAGATATCAAGATGAAGTATGGCAAAGAGAATGGCACTGATAATGATACTGTTCCAGATTCCCTTTTCCCTGAAAGCCTTGATAAAGTAACCACGGAACATAACCTCTTCGACAATTCCCGGTAGAAGGGCTATAAGAAAAAGGGAATAAAGGAAAGTTCTTCCCTCGAGAAAATAGAGATTCTGAAAACTCTCCAGATAATGCTCCGGAAAAGGATAGATGATATTGATAATTTGAGCAAGAAGAGTAACCAGAATAAAGATAGGAACCGTAGCTATCAGAATCAATAGATAGTTGGATGCTTTCGTAGCTTTCAGGCTTAATATCTCTGAGAAGCTCAGCCTGCCGATCTTGATTATCAGGAGAGTAGGTAAGAACACCAGCAGAAGCAGTGTCTTGATCAGACCGGATTCCAGATCTGCTATCTGCCAGCTCAAACCAAGATAATAGAAGAGAAGTAGGATGAGAATAAAGAACAGAGAGGCAAATTTGGGACTGAGTACCCTCAATCCCCGCTTTCTTCTGTCCACAACCTCTGTATCCTCCGTAGTCCGGAAAAGAATATCCTCTCGGGAAAAGAGCTTAATCGAATAAGAAACCGCCAGAACTACCAGGATACAGGTAGAGATAAGAGTAGTCATGAAGAGGCTTAAATTCAAATCTCCCATCATGATATCCTTAATCATCAGAGAAACGTTAATTACAGGGATCAAGGTCATGCCTAGTGTAGTCTCTATTGCCGGAAGAGCACTTATCAGAGATAACAGCATAGCCACTATCATCAACGGTTGTGTATAACTGTAGCTCTCTTTCATGTTCCTCGCATAAGTAGAGAAGGAAAAAACGATGGCAGCAAAGAAGATTATCATTGGTACCATGAGAATCAGTATTAAAAACAGGCTTCCAAAAGGTATTTGGATTGCCACTGTCTCCGCTGCAGCTTGTGATACAAGGTGCCGGAAGGAAAAGAAGATACTAGCCAGATTGAGCAGTACTGTCAGGAGAGAAATAGTTATAACAGCAAGAAATTTACCTAGAACCAGTTCCATCCTGCTGGCTGCACTGACTAGGATCGTCTCCAGTGTTCCTCTTTCTTTCTCTCCGGCCACTAGATCTACCGCTGCAACAGAAGAGCCACTGATAGAAATCAGAATGAGAAAATAGGGTAAAAACCTGGCAAGAATCATACCGAGAGTCTGCTGCTCAGTAGCTACATTATCGGCTTCCACATCAATTGCTTTGAGGATATCTTCTGATATGTTAATTGACGCCAGCCTGCTGCCAACGAGCTCTTTCTCAAGTTCCTGCAATTCTCTGCTTACAGTATTATAGGCGAGCTCGCTTTTTTCGTCAACCCTGCTGAATGTGATTCTAGCATTGAGATAGGAGAACCCGTTAAACAGATCCTCTCTCTCGAAAGTGACTATTGCCTGGATAACCTTCTCTTCGAAAAGTACCTGGTAGTGATCTATCTCCTGAAATATCTGGAGCTTGGGAGTATCAGCCAATCTCTCATAAGCGATCTGAGAATACTCATCGTTGGCATTATCGATGATGTATATGACCACCTCCTGCTCATGCAGCTTCACCGTCTGACGAGACATGAGTGCATTGAATCCGATCATCAGTACAGGATAGAGAATGATCGGAAGAACGACCGATGAGATTATTGTTCTTCTATCCCTGAAGAGATCGAGGAGCTCTTTACGAAAGACGATCAATATCTTTTTAATATTCATCTGCAGTAACCTCTTCAGTGAGAACCTGATGCTTGTTTACATAGTGGACAAAGATATCATCCAGATCTTCGTATCCAGTTTCCTCCCGCAAATCGGAGAGAGAGCCTTCAGCCAGTAATCTACCCTGGTGAATCATCTCTATTTTATCAGCTATCCTTTCAGCTTCCCGCATTATGTGGGTTGAGAAGAGGATACATTTGCCATCTTCACGACACTGATGGATAAAAGAGACGATCGTTCGGGCAGTCAGGATATCGAGCCCGGCAGTCGGTTCATCAAAGATCATTATCGGTGGATTATGTATTATCGAGCGGCAGATAGAGACCTTCTGTTTCATTCCTGTTGATAGAAGATCCACCTTTCTATCCAGAAAGTCCTCCATATCAAGCAACCTGGACATCTCTAAGATTCTTTTCTCGATCTCAGGACTGGGAACATCGTATAGCCTGCCGAAATAGGTGATGATCTCCCGGGGGGTCAGACGGTTATACAACCCTGTATCACCCGAGAGAAAACCGATTATACCTCTCACCCTATCGGGGTTTTTACGAATGCTATATCCCTCAAGGATAGCATCTCCCTCATCCGGCTTCAAAACTGTTGAGAGCATACGGAGCATGGTGGTTTTGCCTGCACCGTTGACTCCGAGTAGAGATACTATCTCACCCCTTTCTGCAGTGAAGGAGAAATCATCTACCGCTCTGAACTCGCTACCATTCTTTTTCTTGAAAATCTTGGTCAGCCCTTCGACTCTGATCATTTTTTCTCTTCTCTGTGTGATGTCTACTCTGGTAGATACTGATTTTTTTATTTCGTACCCGGGATAAAATTCGTCTTATCATCGATAATTCTGACAAATTCAGCAATGAGTTGGGCTGTATCTTCGAGGTCCTTTAGAGAGATCACCTCGTTGGGAGAGTGCATATATCTGTTTGGTATGCAGACCAGTCCGGTTGCTACTCCTGCCCTTGTTACCTGTATTGCATTAGCATCTGTTCCGGTTGCTCCCGGTTCAACCTCTACCTGATATTTGATCTTCTTTCGCTTTGCAGCTTCTTTCAGGAGTTCAAATACCCTGGTATTAACGTTCGGACCGACGGCTACTGCTGGACCTTTACCGATCGCAATATCACCTATTCTCTTCTTGTCAGTTCCAGGATGATCAGATGTTAAAGTTACATCTATAGCTATACCAACGTCAGGATCAATGCCGAAGGCACTTGTCCGCGAACCTCTTATACCAATCTCCTCCTGCACGGCAGAGACTGAATAGAGATTTGCCGCAATCTCTTCTTTTGCCAGATAGTGGAGTATAGCACCTGCAACAAAGACCCCTACCTTATTATCAGTCGCCTTGGTTGTTATGATATCATTATTCAGTACTTCCATTCCAGGTGAAAAGGTGGCAATATCACCAATAGCAACCCGTTTTTCTGCTTCTTTTCTGTTAGTAGCTCCTATATCAAGCCAGAGTTCAGAAAATTTCGTTCCCTGCTTTCTCTCTTCAGGAGTCATCATATGTATGGCTTTTTTCCCGAATACTCCGCGTACTACACCTTTAGTTCCGTAGATATTAACTCTTAATCCAGGTAATAGATTGGGATCTATCCCACCAACAGGTTTAACATAAAGATAACCTTCATTATCAATATAGTTGACCATGAAACCGATCTCATCAACATGGCCGCAGATCATGACCTTCAGCTTGCCTTTACCTTTCTTCAGGGCTATAACATTACCATGAACATCAGTAGTGATATTATCTGTATATTTTTTGACAAATTTCCGATAGATATCCTGAGCAGGCTCTTCATAGCCTGAGGGGCTCGGAGCTTCAACCAGATCGACAAAAAACTTTTTCAATTCTTTATTCATTTTCTACTCCTATTTTCTCTTATTGATAGCAAACAGAATCTCCGAACCCGGAAAGCCTGTGTGTCAACCTCTAATAGAGAATGCAAATCAGTTAACAGTTATTGGCTTTACCTGAAGCAAATGGATTGACCGGTTTCTCTTCCTTTACTTTCGGCTGGGGTGAGTCTAGTGGAACTATACAGAGAAACTTGAGAGGAACCTGTCCAACATTACGAAACTGATGTTTCATATTAGGATCGGCATAAATCACATGACCTTTTTTAAATGGGTATTCTTTCTCTTCGGTTACAAAGACCCCTTCCCCATCAACGACATATACTTCATGTTCAAAATTATGGGAATGAAATGGGGTATGACCACCCACTTCCACTTCGAACATTCTCAGAGCAAAGTTGGGAGCATTATCCTTCTGGGAAATGAGCCAGCGAATTCTCGCTCCTTTTGCCCCTTCGACTTTAACCTCTTCGAGAGGTATTTCATCATAAGGTATCACCTTCATACTAACCTCCATCTTTTTTTAAAGAAAATATGTATCTAAACCAGCACTAGAGAAGAGTGCCTGATACGAACAGAGTTATTAGATCTTCAGAATATAAGACAGCAAATCCAGCTTGAGTCAAATCCTCGGCAATGGTCAAAAAATGGCTGAGAGGGCAGGAATCGAACCTGCCACAGACGGTATTATCCGCCCGCTACTGATTTTGCAGACCAGCCGGGACACCAGTCCCATCCTCTCGTCATCTTATTATTTGCTTAGAAAGACTCCACATAAGCAATGTCAACGTAAGCATTCTCTATCTTCTGTTTGTGCTTTAATTCCATATTGGCCAGATTCAGACAGAGCTCTTTTACCTCGTCGCTGCTGGTCCTTCTGGCTAAATCCTGATAGAACTCTGCAGCCTGCTGTTCCTTTTTCATGGCCAGGGCAAAGGCATCTGCCGGTTTCATCGAGGTTGAGAGTGTTGGTAGTTCTGTCTTCTCTGCAAGATGATAATCTTTCTCCGGTGCTTCCATTTGAAAATGTTTTTCCGGATTCTTTTTAAAAGACTCTATCAGGTTCTGGTGTCCTTTCTCTTCAGCAGCCAATTCGGCAAAAATGTCAGCAAGCCCCTTATCTTCAAATGTTCTGGCAACTTCAGAGTAGAAGCTATATGCTTCCTTTTCTCTTTCTATTGCTATATCTAATAAACCTAGCAACTGTTCTCTATCCATTGTTAAACTCCTGTATTTGATTTATCTACAATTTTCTCTTCCCTGATATAAATCAAGTTTTTTCTCCCGGGTTAACTTCCAAAACAAATGAACCCGCATTCTGGTCTCTCCCCAGTTCATGCTCACCTCAATATTCTCGATGCCTATCTTCAGCTTGAACGATTACTTATCCGTCTGACAGTAGATAAGCAAATTCAGCCTCTATCTTGCGAAATCATTATAACTGTCAAGAACATCTTTCGGAATAGAACAGGGTATTGGTTTAGAAATCCTGTCATAATCTGTCAGTTGAAATGATCTTAGTCAAGCGCTATTACTCTTCACTCTGCAAAATCTCTTGCCAAATTCTCCATCTTGAATTCACTAAGAACGTTAAAAATCATTCAATACGGAGTAGTTATGAAAATCAAGCATTTATGTCTCATTATTCTTCCGGTTTTGGCAGTAACATTACTGCTTGCTGAAGATGAGCTTGCACTCTGGAACAGGGCAAGATCCATAGCCGATGCCAACCTCAATCTGATACCGGGAATCACCATCCAGGAGATGCAGACGGTCGATAAATCTGACAAGATTCTCCAGAGCAGTAAGATTATAATTACTCATCAGTTGGATGAAGATGGTGGAATATCGAACATTCTGATTGATGCTTCTGCTAATGGTGAGAAAGACGACGAAAAGGTCAGCGAAGAGCTCATTGCCCAGATGCTGGAGAGAGACCTGACTCCAAAGAGAGAGGGGATTTTCTATACCGAACCTGGTGATCGATTGAAAATCCGTTTGACAGGAAAAGGGAAAGAGATCGAAGGATTTTACTGCTATGAGTATGAAACAGAGTATTCAAACGTCGGGCCGGACGGCAAAGATGTGAAATTCACAGGTTCTTACTGGCTGGACGGGGATAGTGGTGCGCCGATATACAATGTTTTCACCATGGACAAAACACCTCTTCTGGTAAGAAATCTGAAGATCGAAAGATGGTTTGATTACGATAGAGAAACCAATGACTGGTATCTCCGTGAAATTCTTACGACGACAGATATCAGTATGATCCTGAAAAGACTGACCAACATCACCAGGATAACCCATTCAGACCACTGGCTTTACGAAAGAGAGGAATTGATAGATGACCTATGAGATATCTCTTGTCAACTCATTCACTGGAGTAGAAGCAGAGGGTAATCCGGCCGGAGTCCTGATCAGTCAGGAAGAGCTCGATTCTGCTCTGATGCAGGAACTTGCAACTCTTGTCGGATTTTCGGAAACAGCCTTTGTCACTCCTCTCCCTGAGAAGAGTGATGAATACAGGATTCGCTGGTTTACTACTGTCACAGAAGTACCTCTCTGTGGCCATGCAACCCTGGCGGCAGCAGCGGTAATATTCCGGAAACGGGGAATATCATCTACTTCCGTTTCCGGATTGTCGAGTAGAGGAGTTAATCCCAAACCCACCGGTAGTAAGAAGATCAGATTTCACTCTCAAAGTGGGATTCTGGAGGTTTCCCTGCAGAAAAAAAGATATGTCCTGGACTTCCCCCTCGACACTCCAATTCCTTATGATCCACCAGAGAACCTGCTGACTGCAATGAGCATAGAGAGCTATGTCTCGTCTGCCTATGGGAAGCTCACAAATTATCTCCTTATTCAGTTACAGAATGAAGAGAGGGTAGCTGATCTGTCACCCAACTTCTCGCTCCTGAAAGGATTGAATCTCCCTGGTATCATTGGAATCATCGCTACAGCAATAGCTGATAGTTCGGATATCGACTTTGTTTCCAGGTTTTTCGATCCCTGGGCCGGTATAATGGAAGATCCTGTAACCGGTTCAGCACACTCTCTTTTAACACCATACTGGCAGCAGATACTCAAGAAGAGAGAGATGACAGCAAGGCAGATATCTTCTCGTGGCGGAGTATTATATCTACAGGTGAAGGACGACAAAAGGGTCTTTATAGGTGGTTCTGCTGAGATCTACGCTAAAAAGATTCTATCAGTAGTTTAGACTCAAGACCATAATCTGCAGGATAATCAGTATCACAATATAGAGGAATTCGTAATTCATATTTATATAGATGTAGCGGGTATCAAGACAGCAGAGGAAATCTAATTTCTTGAACAGGGTTCTGGCTCCAAGAGCAGCGAGAGTAAGTATCATCAGATCGAGGATCAGATAGTAGCCTGAAGTGACGTAAGGAAAAGGTATCATCAGATAGAAAGCAGCCAGAGACAGAGGAAAGAAGATATAAAAGAGGTTTTTAATCCTGATTTTCTCGACAATATAGTTGAATTTAAGAAAACTACCGAGCATGAGGGCCAGGGTTGTATAGTTGAGCAATTTGAAATAGTTCTGCCCGATAAGGAAATTATACTTGATAAAGTATGGTATGGAGGGGACAAAGCCCACGGTAAATCCTACTGCTACAAGTATAAGCACTATTGTCTTTAGATTACCATATATTTTTAGTTTTTCAACGACCAAATCGTCATAAACAAGAAATAGATAGGATTTATAAACGGCATGGACGGCCATATAGAAGAGCCCCAGATACCAGGCACCACTCGAGAGAAGCAGGCCGATAAAGCCGATGGTAAAGACCGTACTACCGGCGATACATCTTTTAAAATCGGGCTCAAAGAAGAGGATCAGTGCCGGAATGATCATCGTCAAGAGAGACAGTATCTGGATGAACAGGAGTATATTCTCGAAGCCCAGGTTCGTTGCTGGAATAATAACAAAGTAGAACAGACCGAAAATTCCTGAAAAGATGGTAAAGGAACTCAGAAAGGCCGAAACCACTCCATTTGTAGCTGAGTGACAGGTAGCAACCCAGCCTGAGACGGGAAAGAAAGCTGCCTTTATAAAGAAAGCAACGCTGAAGAGGAGAAAGACAAAATGTATATTGGCTGGATTATACTCACCCAGGTTCATCAGAAAAGAATAGCTGAAATAACTCCCGGAAGCGTAGAGCAGTATGATCCCAGCCAGGAAGACAGCAGAGCTGGCAGCACCGAAGATCATATACTTGATCGAGGCGTAGTATTGTCTGTTAACTGAGATCAGGACATAGGCTGCCATGATCATTACTTCGTAGAAGATATAAAAATTAAAGATATCTCCGGTAACGATCAATCCACTACATCCAGCCATATAGAAGAGAAAGATCGTTCTGATATTGAAATTAGTCAACTTCCGATAGTGAAAGAGAGTGAAGAATGAGGGTATAAGAAAAGCAAGGAGGAAGAATATTCTGTATTGATCGAAGGAGAATTCTATAGCGTGCTTCCATTCACTCAAGACAACCCTGTAAAGCCCTTCATAATCTCTAAAATAAACAAGGAGCCAGGCTCCTGTTAATATCTGTAGTATGGCATTGGCTATGATAACTGGAGTGGAGATATCTCTTCTGGTCAGATACTTCACCATCAGAGACAGAGAGATTCCGAGCAGCGGGAAAAGCGGGAAGAAGATAATCAGATATCTAACGTTCATGTAACTCAGAAACCTCTATTGTATGGTACTTGTAAAAGACCTTTACCGTAATAGCTATTGCCAGTGAATTAAAACAGACTCCAATAACGATAGCAGTCAACATAAGTGCCTGTGGTATGGGATCAACATAGTTTGTAACGATATCGGTTATGATCGGTGCTACTGCCCGTTCCTGATAACCGGTAGTCAGAAATGTCAATATGACCAGACTCTCAATAATGTTAAGGCACATGATCTTCTTGATCAGGTTGTCTGATACGATCAGACCATAAACAGCCACGCTCATTATCAGCAGAATCATGCCTTATCCCTTATGAACCTGATCCCGAAAACAGTCAGAACTACAACAATGACCTCGAGAAACGTGTCGAAGAGCCGTGGCCCGAGATATATGGCAGTTACAATATTGCGGATATTCATTACTTCGGTCATAGCAGCAAAATCTATTACTTCTGTATGGAAGATCAATTCAACTCTGCCCAGACAGATCGTGAAGTAGACCAGAATGACCCCGAGGAAAATCCCGACCAGATACTTTGTTCTTTTATTCATCCTCTCTCCACTCGATAAAATTGCGAAAGATGAGTATGATCGAACTGGCTACTTCGATGAAGATAGCAAAATTAAGCAACCAGAGAAAGAAATTGGCGAAGATTAGAGAATTGGTATGGAAACCGTAAAGCCCACCAGCAAGATAGCCTGTGATTTTCAAACCTATCAGCATTGTAATCAGAATAACCAGGACTCCGCTATATTCAATCGTGCTATAGAAGAAGTCACACATGATCTTCTGTTCATAACAGAGTTCGAAGATTATTATCAGAGCTCCGAAGATCACCCCGGCCTGGAAACCACCACCCGGGCTGATTGGCCCGTATGAAAAGAGAAAGAAGCTGAAGATGATGATGAAAGGGAACAGCTTACTGATAGTAGTTTGCAGGATCATGGAATCTCTTATATCTAACATATCTTTCTCCGTTTGGGTTTCCGGTTAACAGGCTCTATTACCATCCTTGTTATCAGAACAAACTCCAGTCAAATTACTGAGGATTCTTACCGAGAAAAAGGCTGCAGGGAAATGTCATAAGACAGCCGATATCCTGTTCCTGAAAATCTATTCCCTCTTTACGGCAAACTTTGATAAAATCATCGACAGTCGAACCTTCGGGAACATAACAGATAATTGTCCGATTATAGACTGACTCTCTTCCAAAGAGAAGATTGAAATCCGAAAAGAGGGGAATCTTCCTCGCCGCTATGTTTTCAATAGATTCCCCATCAAGAACTGTTGATTGAAAGAGTTCGAATTCGATTAGCAGAGAGAATATCTTCTTCACCAGCGATTCATCTTTCAAGATGATAATCATCACATACATACTCTCTCCTTAGTTATCTTCGAATTGCCTGATGAATTCGATTATACCCTTCTTATTACCCGGCTTGAAAACCTCAGTCGCCTCTTCTTCTGAGAGAAGCCGCGAGAGATGTGCCATCAGGCTGAGATAAACCTGGCACTTATCCTCCGGGATAACAATACAGAAGAGGGCTTTGAGCGTATTCCCAACCAGCCGTTTAGTCTTATTATCTATGATACCTACAGCAATCTTTATATCGTCGACCGCATCCAGTCTGATATGAGTCAGGGCAAAACCACGGGTCAGATTCAGATTCTTCCCGTTCGTTTTCAACTTCAACATACTGAAAGCTTTCTGTTGAAATTCTCTGTCAAAGCCCTGTAGGCAATGTTCTATCAACGCTTTATTGACCTTCTTCTCGTTGAAATGCGGAAATTCCAGGATATCATCTTCGCTCAGATACGATAACAGCTTTACCATCTATTTTCTCCTTGTTTTTCTAATTGCAACCAGATAGACGACGGTCGCCAGGCCAGTCCCGAGGGCAGCCTCTGTAATAGCCACGTCTGGAGCTCTTAAGGTCAAATACTTCAGCGACAGCAGCATGCTGAACAGTGACAGAAAGATAAGAGAATGGAGAAGTTTCTTCATAAAAACAACAGAGATAGTTGCCAGCAACATCAAAATATAGATAAAATCCATTCTTTTACCACCACTCGTCTATCATAAAGTCTGTCCTCTCAGGATGAGAGACCGAAATATCAAGTTCCATATTATGTAACTCTCGTCTCACTACAGTTGCTCTCCTTTCCGGCCATATTGACTGGCATCATCATCAATTTCTACTCCTTTCATTATTCAACTCCTCTTTTCTGGATCAGTATCGTCAGAATCTCCATCAGTCTCGATGTTTTTCTCCTGCAGGTGAAATACAGCCAGGGTATGAGCAATTATAGGTGCAGTAACAAAAAGAAAGGTGATGATCAGGCCAAAACGAAAGATATAATCGATATTTCCGGAATGGATCATCAAACCGACGAGGATATTAACTGCCCCGGTAACTCCACATTTCGTCGAGGAATGAATTCGGAGCAGGAATTCTGGTAGAATGATCATACCAATTATCCCGAACAGCATAATTATCAAACCGATTATTATAAAGAAAAAAGCTATCATATCCAGCTACCTCTATCTTTCAGATATATCTCCACCTTACTCCTCCTGGTCGGAAACTTCTTTTTTATATACTGAAGAAGAGATATAGGTGATCTTTACGAAAGCTAGTATCTCAGCAAAAGAGAGGAGAGCGTAGATCAAAGCAATATCTAGATAAAAACTCTGTCCATATTCCAGTGAATAACAACTCATGATCAGAATTATCAAGACTGCTATAACATTAAGAGCGAGCAGGCGATCCTCGATTAACGGCCCTTTGATCAGCCGGTAAAGCACAGCAACCAGCATTACAACCAGAATATATATCAACCAGTTCATCCAAAAATCCTCTGTAAGATTCGCTCAAAATTCTGTTTGATTATATCACCAGCCTTCATACTATGATCGGTTTTTTTATCGAACCAGTGAATGTAGATATGACTGCTCTCCAGCCAGATCGAGAGGGTACCTGGAATCATTGATATTGTATTAGCCATAAAGGCCTTACCAATACTCGACCTGAGTCTGACTCTTATCCTGACTATTCCCGAATTGTATCTGCCACTTAAAATCCTGTAAATTAACTCAAAACTGGCCAGATAACTCTGTACTATCAACAAAACAGCATAAAGAAAAAAGAATTCTACCCGTATCAAGAGATCACTTCGGTAGAAATGCTCTTTTTCGAAAAATACGGAATATGAGTACATTGCTGCCAGTATTGAAAAGAGAATCCCGGCCGATAAAGAGAGGATGCTGAACTCCCTGCTCAATACCATCCAGAGCAGAAAACAGAGTAGTATCAATATCACTACCCGGCCATATTTCATATAGAAAGTCAACTTATCCATGTTTTCTCTTTTTTTATTCGTTCCTTGATGATTACTTGTTCCTCTTTACCTCTCTATATCTCTTACCTGCTTCTGTGATAATATGTCAAGAAAATCTCTTGGAGTACTCGCTGTCAGTTCTCACTCTCCACTTTTGTGAGATATATAGCTTTACCTTCGGGGAGTATGGGAGCCGGCTGCCGCTGACTACGGTCCTGCTCGAATGTTCTCGATTGATCTCATCCAGAAGAGTCTCTTCCTTGTAAAGGTTAACCAGGAGTAACAGCTCAATAATCCTGCGAAATGGTTAAGGGTTTTTATGAACACAGGGTCTGATATTTAGGTTGACAGATGCACAATAGCTGAGTGTAATGTAACTGTGGTCGGCAGATAAGGAATTTAATTCTTTACAACTATCTTACGTTGAAAAACATAACGTATTGTGGTGGTAATCGGTTGTTATATTTATCGATATCTGCAGATATGTTCTATTCACCACAAGAGTAGCGTTCCTGGTTAACGCTGAATAGATAAGAATAAAAAAATAAAATAGATAGGATTAAGATGGGAAAGAGATGGAAAATAGCCGAACCCTTGACTGAAGAGGAGCAGGAGTTACAGAACAGAATCATCGAGCAATTCAAATGTCCTTCTGTAATTGCCAGTTTACTTGTTCAACGTGGTATAAATCAAATAGATAAGATCAACAGTTTTTTTGAACCTACTCTGGATGAGGCTTATGATCCTTTTCTGCTCAAAGATATGGATAAGGGAGTTTCTCGAGTTATCAGAGCTCTTAAAGCAAGAGAAAAAATCACTATTTACGGCGATTATGATGTCGATGGAACTACCTCAACAGCTCTGTTGTATCTTGGTTTATCAAGTCTTGGTGGCGATGTAGATTTTTATATTCCGAACCGCATGATCGAGGGTTATGGCCTTTCTATATCCGGGATCGAGCAGTTAGCATCGGAGGGAACCAGACTTATAATCAGTGTTGATTGCGGCATCAATGCGGTGGAAGAAGTAAAGCAGATCAATGAGAGTGGTATGGAGATTGTCATAACCGACCACCACAATCCGAAAGATATTCTACCTGATGCTGTAGCGATTATCAATCCCAAACGTTCCGATTGCCTCTATCCATTTAAAGATCTGGCCGGTGTAGGAGTAGCTTACAAGCTACTGTTGGGGGTTTATAAAGAACTGGGTGAAGACAGCGAAGAGAATATGCATCGCCATATGGAACTGGTTGCTCTTGGCACCGTTGCTGACATTGTTCCACTTATAGACGAGAATCGTATTTTTGCTGCTCTGGGATTACAACGTCTGATTCGGAAGAAAAATCTCGGGATTAATGCTCTGATCAGTATCGCCGGTCTCTCACAGAAAACACTCACTACTTCTGATATCATTTTCGGAATCGCACCTCGTATCAACGCTGCTGGCAGGATGGGTAGTGCCATGCGAGCAGTAGAGCTAATGGTCTGCACCGAGCAACAAAACGGTTTCAGTTATGCCCAGATCATAGAGAGAGAGAACTCACTCCGCCAGAGCGAAGATCAGAAGACCTTCCAGGAAGCTTGTGAGATTATAGAGAACAAATACAGAAATCTGGAAGAGGCCACCTGTCTCGTTGTAGCATCGGATCACTGGCATCCCGGGGTTATAGGCATAGTAGCATCCAAGCTGGTCGACAGATACTACCGTCCGACCCTGATGATCACATTTAAAGAGGGGATCGGTAGTGGTTCTGGTAGAAGTATCATCGATTTTGATCTTTTTGAAGCGCTGAGTAGTGTTGAACACCTGCTCGAGAGTTTCGGTGGTCACCGTTACGCTGCTGGATTTACTATTCTGACAGAATATCTGGAACAATTCGAAAAGGAACTTAATAACTACACCAGGGTTAACCTGACAAAAGAACTGCTCATACCACCATTAAAGATTGACCGTGATATAGAGCTGTATGAGATCAATGATAATCTGGTCCACTGGTTGAGTAAATTCGCACCCTTTGGAACAGGTAATATCAGACCTACCTGGTGGACCGAGGATGTAGTCGTAGATAATTTCCCCTACAATGTGGGAAAGAATCATCTGAAGCTGAAGGTTAAGAAAGATGGCTGTACCCTTGATATGATTGGATTCAATCTTGGAGACTATCTTCCGCTGCTCCGGAAGAATACCATACTTGATATAGCCTACTCATTCGAGGAGGTTATGTGGCAGAATAAGAGAAGTATCCAGGGAAGATTAAAAGACATCCGTATCAAGAGATAAGTAACCAGTAGCAGTATATTGTCAGCAAATAATTACGATCTGGCAGGTTAAAATGGAGGTTAAGATGAAGATGAGTCTCTGTTATACGGTCTCTGTTATCTTGCTGTTCCTTATCCTTTTCGGTTGCAGTTTCAGCAGCGATCAACCTCAACGAAGAAGTGCAACCGGAACAAGGGATATCCTTTCACTGAAACTTCCCTATACTCCCGCTAGAGTAGCATATTCCAGTCTTGACAATTCACTATTCATAATGGAGCCTGAGAGTAACCTTATCCACATATTTCAAAATGGGGTCAGAATCAATACAATTGGAGGGCTGGGCTTCGGTGAAAGTAATTTTAACCGGTTAAGTGATATCACTGTCTCACCTCACGGAAGATTACTGGCTCTCGATAGTTTCCAGAAGGTAATCAAGAAATTCGATGGTAACGGAATGTGGCTCGAGAATTACCCGGTCACACAGCTCAATGAGCCTCTTCTATTCGATGTCGCTCATGATGGGACTGTCTTTATCTATGATCGCACTTCCAATGAGATAGTCATCTATGACGAAAAGATCGAGGAGATTACTTACCGTTTCGGTAAGTTCCTGCTCCGAGACCCGATCCTGCTTAGCAGCACCTTTACCCATGTCACGGTTTATGACCGGGGATCGAACAAGAGTTTTATCTTCGATACTTACGGTAGATTGACAGACACCCTGATGGGTTTCTGGCAGACAGATCGTTTTAACAACAGATTCCTGCTAAATTTGAACAGGATATCACTCTATCAATCATCGGCATTCATTCAGTCCAGAGGAGAGACCAAAATACGAGATGGAATTACGGCTGAACGTGAATTTCACGTTTCTGCCGCTCCCTGGCAATCGTTCATCGTGAAAAGAGGGATCATCACACTGATTGCTCAAAACGGGATCCAGATTTCCGAGCTTGT
>Ga0209075_1001461_pt1 | contig 22167 bp, 15 predicted proteins | sample Stecom2011_FD_187523 | JGI IMG/M metagenome (GOLD analysis project Ga0209075, IMG submission 187523) | Agricultural soil microbial communities from Utah to study Nitrogen management - Steer compost 2011 (SPAdes) (version 2) | ecosystem: Environmental > Terrestrial > Soil > Agricultural land...
CCAGGCGCAGAGCTGTAGTAGATGCGGGGCAAGAATCGGCGCGCTATCCAGAAGTGACTGCGCGGGACGAAGCGAGGCGGGGGCAATATCCGATTGGGGGCTAACGGCCACGATAACGCCAACCAGGGTACGGCGGCCGAAAGGGACTAAAACGCGACACCCTGGTTGTTGCTGATCGAGGGGAACTTCCGGTACCGGAAGGTAGTCAAAGAATCTCCTAAGAGGAACCTCTAGGGCAACCCGAAGAACACGGAAGAGAGGATCATTCATGAGCGATAGGAGATACTGCTGATAGGTTCGGTTCGCTTGCGCATCAACCGGTTTCTGGTATTATGCGCTTCTTGTTTCGGGTAAGTGCCTGCGGCTTGTAGAACCACTTTCTATTTATAAACACTTTATAACCCAATCATGCATGAGATTGCGGTGCCCGACAAGCCTGATCGGGTAGCGGCAATAGTCAATGCGAGGAAGCTCAGATGAAAGAAGGTATCCATCCTAAATACGTAGAAATTACTGCAACTTGCGGTTGCGGTAATGTCATCAAGACCAAGTCCACCATCGCCAAGGACATTCACCTCGACGTTTGCTCCTCGTGCCATCCGTTCTACACTGGCAAGCAAAAGGTGATGGATACCGGAGGCCGTATCGATCGCTTCAACAAGCGCTTCGGTGGTCGTCTGGGTTCAAAAGCCTAAGTCGATTGCTGCTTGATGGCAATGCATATCTTGAAGAAAAGGCGCCTGTTACAGGCGCCTTTTTTGTTTCTGGCGCTGCTGCTTGGGAGCCCTTCATTTGTATATGCACAATGTGCGGCAGCCCGGATTGATGAAAGTGTCCGTACCGTGCAGGTGCTGGATGGGGATACCTTGCGTTTGGCCTCGGGCCGTAAGCTGCGTTTGATCGGTGTAAATGCTCCCGAAATCAATGCAGCCGGAGCACCGGAACCCCTGGCGCAAGAGGCACTCCGCTTTGTACAGCGGTTTGTTGCCAAATCCGGCGTGTTACATCTGCAGCATGGTGTTGAAAAGCAAGACCGTTATGGGCGGTTGTTGGCCCATGTGTTCGATGAATCTGGGAAAAGCCTGGAACAGGCCCTGGTAGAGGAAGGGCTGGCCTTCCATATTACAGTGGGTGGAAATAGCTTTCTGCGGGATTGTTTGAAGCGCGCGGAAGAGTCTGCGCGACAGAAGGGGCTCGGTGTTTGGGGGCAGGCGTATTTCCAAGCTGCGCCGCCGGGTACCTTGCAGGAGGGGTTCCGGCTGGTCCGGGGAAGAGTGCAAAAGGTGCAGCTGCCATCTCGGGGAAGTTGGTGGCTGGATTTGGACTCCGGTGTATCCTTGATGATTCGTCCGGCAGATCAGTCGCACTTTCGCAAGGCTGACCTGCAGGCCTTGTTAGGGCATTCCGTCGAGGCGAGAGGTTGGTTGATCAAACGCAGGTCGAGCGAACAAGGCAAGCGCCGCAACCCGTGGCTTATGCCCTTAAGTCATGGAGGAATGGTTGAGCTTGTCAAGACTAAGTCTCAAGACTGAGAGGTCTGTAAGGGGTTTTAACCATAGAAAAAGTGGACGGGTTGTGAACAGTGGCTTTTAGGGGGATAATGTGACCCCCTGTTATGAGAGCTATCATGCCCCAATCGTCGGGTCCGATAGATTGAGTTCGGAGCCTATAACAGCATTATCAAACACACGTTACGGAACGAAGGTCATGTCACAAGAATTGAAGCAAGCCGCTCTCGAATACCATGCCAACCCCCGGCCAGGGAAGCTCAGCGTGGAACTTACCAAGCCCACCCAGACTGCGCGTGACCTGGCGCTGGCCTATAGTCCTGGCGTGGCGGAGCCCGTGCGGGAAATTGCGAAAGATCCGGAAAATGCCTACAAGTACACGAATAAGGGCAATCTGGTGGCGGTGATCTCTGATGGAACAGCCATTCTTGGTCTGGGAAATCTGGGGCCGTTGGCCAGCAAGCCGGTGATGGAAGGCAAGGGGGTTCTGTTTAAGCGGTTTGCCGGTGTGGACGTGTTTGACATTGAGGTGAATGCGGAAAGCCCTCAGGCTTTCATCGACACCGTAACGCGAATTGCAGACACTTTCGGTGGGATCAACCTGGAAGATATCAAAGCGCCGGAGTGCTTTGAAATCGAGCGGGTCCTGATCGAGCAATGCAATATTCCCATTTTCCATGATGACCAGCACGGCACGGCTATCGTAACGGTAGCGGGCATGCTGAATGCGCTGGAGATCCAGGGCAAGAAGATTGAAGAGGCCACTTTGGTCTGTCTGGGTGCTGGTGCTGCGGCCATTGCCTGCTGCAAGCTGCTGATCAGCGCTGGTATGAAGCCCGAAAACATCTACATGCTGGATCGGAAAGGCGTGATCCATGCTGATCGCGATGACCTGAACCAGTACAAAGCCATGTTCGCTAACAAAACGGACAAGCGCACCCTGGATGATGCCATTGAAGGTGCGGATATCTTCCTGGGCCTGTCCGGTCCGGATCTGCTGAGTGCAGAACAGCTGAAGAAAATGGCTCCCAATCCGATCGTCTTTGCTTGCTCTAACCCGGATCCGGAGATTCAACCGGCAGTTGCCAGGGCGGTAAGAGATGACCTGATTATGGCGACGGGCCGCTCCGATTACCCGAACCAGGTGAATAACGTACTGGGCTTCCCCTTCATTTTCCGCGGAGCTTTGGACGTTAAGGCCACGGTCATTAACGAGGAAATGAAGCTGGCGGCAGCCTATGCGATCCGTGACCTGGCCAAAGAGCCGGTTCCGCAAGAGGTTGTCGATGCCTATGGTGGCGAGCCGCTGAGCTTCGGTCGGGAATATATCATTCCCAAGCCCATGGACCTGCGTCTGCTGGCTACCGTTCCGGCTGCCGTTGCCAAAGCGGCTGTAGACACTGGCGTCGCCCGGGCTCCTTATCCGGCCCATTATCCGCTGAAGTCTCTCGAAGACATCCGCTGGTAAAAGCGCGAGCCCTTGAACGCTTGAGGGCTCCGGAAACTAAAAAGCCCCGCGGCCTAGGCCGCGGGGCTTTTTTGTATCTTTTGACTGCTGCGTATCAAGCTACCCGAGACAGGGGCAGGCTTGTGGGCCTGGCCCCTGAGTTGAAATCAGTGCTTCCTCCGAGCTGTGGCTTAAAAGATCTCTTCCGGGGTCAGGTAGCCGCCATCTTCGCCGTGCAGTATGGGCTGGTCGCCTGAGACGGTCTCCGGCGGTACATCCTCTGCCTTGAAGATCTCGAAAATGGCATTTTCGGTATTGGCGTTGGCCCGTTGGCCTGTGGCCGCATCAATCCGAACGGTGACCAGGCCAGGCGGCTGGGGAAGCTCCCGCTCCGGTTTTCCGGCCAGGGCTTCCTTCATGAAATCTACCCAGATGGGCAGGGCGGCACGGGCGCCGAACTCGTTTTGGCCCAGGGTTTGTGGCTGGTCGAAGCCGACCCAGACGGTTGCCGCCACATCCTGGTTGAAGCCGGCAAACCAGGCGTCCACCAGGTCATTGGTTGTGCCTGTTTTGCCTGCAATATCGTTACGTCCCAGGGCGCGAGCTCCCCGGCCGGTGCCTTTGGTGATTACATCTTTGAGGATCGAGTGCATGATATAGACCGCGCGGGCATCGGCAATGCGGGGGGCGCTAATGATAGGTTCCTGCAGAGTCGGCAGGCTTTCAGCGCTTTGAGTGCTGTCCTCGCCTTCAGTCGGGGCTTCTACTGCGGCCTGACTGCTGCAATCCTCGCAGGCGACCGGTGGGTTGGCCTTGTAGAGGATATCGCCTTCGCTGGATTCGATGCGGCTGATGAAATGAGGCGAAATGCGATAGCCTCCATTGGCGAGAATGGCATAGGCGGTTGCCAACTCAAAAGGAGTGACCGAGGCTGTGCCTAGCGACAAGGACAGGTTACGCGGCATATTGGCGGCTGGAATGCCAAACTTGCTGACATAGTCGATCACCGGTTGGATACCAAGGGAGCGAACTAGGCGGATGGAAACCAGGTTGCGCGACTCGTAAAGCGCCTGGCGCAGACGGATCGGGCCCTTGAAGCGGCCACCGGAGTTTCTGGGGCGCCAGGCCGACTCCAGTTGCTCGTCAGCAAATACCACCGGGGCGTCGTTGATCAGGGTGGCGGGGGTCATACCCATTTCCAGTCCGGCCAGGTAGATAAAGGGCTTGAAGCTGGAACCCGGCTGGCGAGCTGCCTGGATCGCCCGGTTGAACTTGCTGTGGTAGAAATCAAAGCCCCCCGCGAGTGCCATGATGGCGCCATTATAGGGGCTGATGGCTACCAGGGCGCTTTGGGCTTGTGGAACTTGGCTCAGCTCCCAGCGTTGGGCATCTTCATTGAAATAGAGCCGGATCAAATCGCCTTCTTTCAGGATCTCATTAGCCGTTTGCGGTGCCGGCCCCATCCGGTTGGTGTGGATGTAGGGGCGCGCCCAGCTCAGGCCTTTCCAGTCGATTTGACGGGGCTCACCCCGCTGGGGGAGGGCCAACACGGAATTCTTGTCAACGCGAATGACGACAGCCGGTTCCAGACCGCCGATTTTGGGAAGGCGGGCGATCCGCTGCTGGATTTCTTCAGGGGACAGTTCTGCAATATCCAGATGCTGTTCCGGTCCCCGGTAGCCGTGACGGCGGTCGTAATCCAGTAAGCCTTTACGTACGGCGGCCTGGGCGGCTGCTTGTTGTTTGCTGTCGAGCGTAAGGTAAACCCGATAGCCGTCTTCGTAGGCTGCGTCTCCAAACCGCTGAACCATTTCCTGGCGCGCCATTTCTGCAATATAGGGGGCGCTCAGTTCGGGAGAGAGTCCATGGTATCGGGCACGGGAAGGTTCTGCCACGGCCTCTTCGTATTGGGCCCGGTTGATAAAGCCCAGGCTGAGCATCCGCGACAGGATCCAGTTGCGCCGCTCCATGGCCCGCTCCAGGTTTGCCAGCGGGTTGTAGCGGGAGGGAGCCTTGGGAAGGCCGGCAATCATCGCCATTTCGGCCAGGGTCAGTTCCTGGATCGGCTTGCCATAGTAGGTGTTCGCCGCCGCTTCAATCCCGTAGGCCCGGTTGCCCAGATAAATCTTGTTCAGGTAAAGCTCAAAAATTTCTTCCTTGGAAAGCTGTTGCTCAATTTGGAGGGCCAGCAGGATTTCATTGAACTTCCGACTGAAGGTCCGCTCCTGGGAGAGGAAGAAGTTTTTCGCCACCTGCATGGTGATCGTGCTGCCGCCCGATTGGATGCTGCCGGTGGAGATCAACTCCAGGGTTGCCCGGGCCAGACCTCTGAAGTCGATGCCGTGGTGCTCGAAAAAGCGGCTGTCTTCAGCGGCCAAAAAGGCGTTCAAGAGATCTTGGGGCGTGTCTTCAACGGCAACGGGGGAGCGCCGCTTCTCGCCAAATTCCGCAATCAGCTTGTTATCGGCGGAGTAAATCCGCAGCGGTGTCTGCAGTTTTACATTCTTCAACTGCTCCGCATCTGGAAGGGAAGGGGTCAGCAAAAGATAGAAGCCCGTGACCAGAATGCCAGCACCAAAGGCGCCAAGCCCCATTCCCCATAGTAAAAATCGAACCCAACTCACAAAACGGATCATGCGTTTCCTGACATCTTTCAAAACTGCGTCTATTCTCTATTTGAGATTGCTTTAGTTGTACCTAAGCGGTGGACTGTGTGGCCAATTTAGTGCTCGGTTTTGGTATTTGAGGTCATATTTGGTAACTCTCCTGCCGAAAGCGAGTCAACAGACTGCTAAAATCGTCCACTGGAGCAGACCATTATAAGCCCTTTATTCAAGCTTGTATTAGCAAGATGCAAACCTCTGCTAAGCTGTCTGTTAAAGTAGAACGCAATAAGTTTTCTATAACTGTGTAACGCAGATAGGGTTTTTCCGTGTTGGGACTGTTTGGAAAGAAAGCGAATTCGTTGCTGGGCATTGATATCAGCTCCACCTCCGTGAAGCTGATTGAACTTAGCAACAATAACGGTCGCTACCGAGTGGAAAGCTACGCAGTAGAGCCGCTGCCGCAGAACTCTGTAGTCGAAAAAAACATTAACGATCCTCAGGCGGTCGGTGAGGCGGTGAAGCGGGTGGTTGCCAAGTCGCGTACCAGCTTGCGTACCGCGGCGGTCGCAGTTGCCGGCTCGGCCGTGATTACCAAGACCATCCAGATGCCCGCTGGGCTCAGCGAGCGGGACCTGGAAAGCCAAATCACCATTGAGGCGGATCAATATATTCCGTACCCCTTGGATGAGGTTGCGATTGACTTCGAGGTGCTTGGCCCTTCGGAGCTTAATCCGGATCAGGTGGATGTCCTGCTGGCTGCTTGCCGGAAGGAAAATGTCGAGATGCGTGAAGACGTGCTCGACATCGCTGGCCTGAAAGCCAAAGTGGTGGATGTGGAAGCCTATGCCATGGAGCGGGCTTTTAAGCTGCTGGAATCCCAGTTCGAGCCCAGTAGTGAGGAACTCGTCATTGCAATCATTGACATTGGCGCTACCATGACCACCCTGAGTGTGCTGGTGGATGGTAAAACCATCTATACCCGTGAGCAGCTGTTCGGTGGCAAGCAGCTGACAGAAGAAATCCAGCGGCGCTATGGGTTGTCTCAGGAAGAGGCGGGACTTGCCAAGAAGCAGGGCGGTCTGCCTGACGACTATGAGTTTGAAGTGCTCGAGCCATTCAAGGAAGCGGTCGTGCAACAGGTTAGTCGGTCGTTGCAGTTTTTCTATTCTTCCAGTCAATACAACGAAGTTGACTACGTCGTGCTGGCGGGTGGAACCGCATCCACTCCGGGTCTTGCAGACAAGGTCCAGGAGCGGATCGGCATTCCAGCCATTCTCGCAAATCCCTTCTCGGATATGGCAATCAGTTCCCGTGTGAACGCTGGTGCGCTCAGCAATGACGCCCCCTCCTTGATGATCGCCTGTGGTTTGGCAATGAGGAGTTTCGACTAATGGCCCGTATTAACTTACGTCCCTGGCGGGAAGAGCGTCGGGCGGAACGCCAGAAGCAGTTTGTAACCGCAATTGTCGGCGTTGTTATTCTGTCTGGCGGGCTGGGGTTCCTCTGGCACCAGAATGTTGTGGGCCAGGTAGAGTATCAGAACAGTCGCAATAGCTATCTGACTTCGGAAATGGCGAAGCTGGATAAGCAAATTGCTGAAATCCGCGAGCTGCGCAAGCGTCGGGACGAGCTGCTGAGCCGGATGCGGGTGATCCAGGATCTGCAAGGCAAGCGCCCGGTGATTGTCCGGGTATTTGACGAAGTGGTGCGGACGCTACCTGATGGCGTGCACTACCAGAGCATGGTGCAAAAAGGCGCCACTCTGCAGATCAAGGGAATTGCGGAAGCTAACAGCCGCATTGCGACGTTGATGCGTAACCTGGAGTCTTCCGACTGGTTTGACAGTCCCGTTCTGACCTCCGTGAAGGCGCTTCAGTCTGATCCCTCGCAGAGCAGTTTTGAGCTGTCGGTTAAGCAGGTGACACCTGATGATGGTGAGAAAGAGGGAGGTAAGCGGTGAGTCTCTCTAACAGTTTAGCCAGCCTCAAAGACTTTGACGTCAATGAGCTCGATTTCAATAACGCCGGTGAATGGCCACTGCCAGTCCAGGTGATCGTTGGCCTGATCGTGGCAGCCTTGGTGCTGGGCGGTGTCTATTGGTTTGACATCAAGGACCGCTACATGCAGTTGGAGTCGATTCAGGCCAAGGAAACGCAACTGAAGCAGCAATATGAAAGCAAGGCCTTCCAGGTTGCCAACTTGCCGGCCTACAAGCTGCAAATGGTGGAGATGGAAGAGTCCTTTGGGGCGCTGCTCAAGCAGTTACCCACTGATACCGAAGTGCCCGGGTTGCTGGAAGACATCTCCGCCACTGGAACCGGCACAGGCCTGGAGATCCAGTCCATCACGCTCCGGCCGGAAGTTTCCCGGGAGTTCTATGTAGAGCTTCCGCTGGAAGTGAAGGTGCGCGGTGGTTATCACGAGCTTGCAACCTTTGTCAGCGGCGTGGCGGGGCTGCCACGGATCGTCACCCTGCATGATTTCAGTATTTCATCCGGTAAGGGTGTTGGCGCACTGGACATGACGATTGAGGCCAAAACCTACCGTTATAGCGGTCATGGAGGCAAATGATGTCGCCGGTCAGAATGTTGTTTGTTGCGTCCTTGACTCTGGGCCTGGTGGCCTGTGGCGGCAGTGGTGGCTTTCAGGATCTCGACCAGTTCATGCAAGAGGTCAAGGCGCGTCCTAAAGGGAAAGTTGAACCGTTGCCCGAGTTCAAGGCTTATCAGGCATTTACTTACAGTGCCGCAAGCCGCCGCTCCCCATTTGAAGCTCCTCAGGAGCTCAAGCAGGAAACCAAACAGGCGGTTGAGGTGAGTAATGTCAAACCTGATCTCAATCGGGCCAAAGAGCTGCTGGAGTCTTTCCAGATTACCGATTTGAGGATGGTTGGCACCTTGCGTCGCGCTGAGGATTCCACGTTGTGGGCATTGGTCAATGATAATCAGGGTGGCGTGCACCGGGTTAAGACCGGTCAGTATATGGGCAAGAATCACGGCAGGATTGTTGCCATCAATGAAGGGCAAATTGATCTGATTGAGATTGTTCCGAATGGAGCTGGCGGTTGGGTGGAAAGACCCCGCACGTTATCTCTGGTGGAGCAGGGGCTCTGAGTTCAGGGTGGATAGAATGAGAAGTGAAAGCAGTCGTTTTCAACTAGGCGGGGTGAAACCAGTGGGGCATTTTTGGAGTAGGGCCTCCCGTTGGGTGGTGTTAAGTTTAGGTCTCTGTGTGGCTCAGGCGCATGCAGAGGTGAAGCTGACGGATATCGGTTTTTCGGCGCTGCCGGGTGACAGAACGGAAGTAAAGCTCACGTTCAATGAAACACCACCGGAACCCCGGGGTTACACTATTGAGCAGCCGGCCCGGATTGCACTGGACCTAAGTGGTGTCTCCAGTGCCTTGGCCAGCAAGTATCACCAGCTGGGGCAGGGGAATACCCAGAGTGTCACCGTGGTGGATGCGGGAGGCCGCACCCGCCTGGTCGTCAATCTCCAGAAGCTGGTGCCCTACCAGACACGGATTGATGGAAATAATCTCTTTTTGCTGGTTGGCGCCCCCCAAGGTGCGGCAGTCGCGGTGAATACCGAAGAGGATGGCCACACCACCTGGGAAGCCAAGCCGACCACCTCAAAAGCCAGTAACCGGCCGACGGTCACCGAGGTTGACTTCCGTCGCGGTGAAAAAGGCGAAGGCCGGGTGATTATCGGTCTGTCCAACCCAAATGTGGGTGTGGATATGTCTGAGCAAGGCGGCAGAATCCGTCTGGAATTCGAAGGCGTCCAGCTCCCGCAGGATCTGCAGCGCAAGCTTGACGTGACTGACTTTGCCACCCCGGTTACCGGTATTGATGTCTTCTCCGAAGCAGGCAATACCGTGGTCGTGGTGAAGCCGCAAGGCGACTTTGACTATCTGGCCTACCAGGCCGACAAGCAGTTTACCCTGAGTGTTGAGCCGGTCACCAAGGCAGAGCTGGAGCGACGCAATCAGGAAAAGTTCACCTATACGGGTGAAAAGCTGTCCCTGAACTTCCAGGACATCGAAGTCCGCTCCGTGTTGCAGCTGATTGCAGACTTCACCGGTCTGAACCTGGTTGCCAGTGACACGGTCGGTGGCCGGATTACCCTGCGGCTGCAAAATGTGCCCTGGGATCAGGCTTTGGAGCTCATTCTCAAGACCAAGGGCTTGGATAAGCGTACTGTGGGTAACGTGATGTTGATTGCCCCGGCCACAGAAATCGCTGCCCGCGAGAAGCTGGAGCTGGAAGCGAACAAGCAGGTTGCGGAACTGGCGCCGATTCGTCTGGAAGTCATCCAAATCAACTATGCAAAGGCCAACCAGATTGTTGATTTGCTGAGAGCTGACAAGGAACTGATTTCCGACCGTGGTTTTATTTCTTCTGACCAGCGTACCAACACCATCAGTATCCGCGAGACGGCGGAGAAGATTGCCCAGGTGCGTCGCCTGGTGGAAACCTGGGACATTCCGGTACGTCAGGTGCTGATCGAAGCCCGTATCGTCCGTGCCAGCAGTAACGTCGGCAAGGATCTCGGCATTCGCTGGGGTGGAGGCTACTTTGACCGTGACGGCAACAAGGTCTTCACTGCCGGTGGTTCCCAGAGCACCCTTGGCGAACTGCGTAATGTGGCTGGAGGCTCGAGCAATGCGATCAGCTTCCCGGATGCCCTGGTGGTAGACCTGGGTGTCGACAAGGCTAACACTTCCAGCTTTGCCATTGGCTTTGGAAGCGATGACTTCCTAATTGACCTGGAGCTGTCTGCCCTGGAGACCGATGGACGGGGTGAGATCGTGGCCCAGCCCAAAGTGGTAACAGCGGACCGTCAGACGGCGACCATTAAGTCCGGTGAGGAAATCCCCTACCAGGAGGCCTCCTCCAGTGGTGCAACCTCCGTCTCCTTTAAGGAAGCGGTGCTCTCTCTGGAAGTAACGCCCCATATCACGCCGGATGACAACATCATCATGGACCTGCGGGTGAACCAGGATTCACGGGGTGAGGTCACGGCGGGTATTCCCAGCATCGACACGAACGAGGTGGTTACTCAGGTTCTGGTTCCCAACGGTGAAACCGTGGTGTTGGGCGGCATTTATCAAACAGCCGTTTCCCATACCATCAGCAAGACCCCGTTCCTGGGAGACATTCCCTACCTGGGCGCCTTGTTCAAGAAGGTGGAAAGATCTGATGAGCGTTCAGAGCTGCTGATCTTTATCACACCGAAGCTGTTGAAAGATGGCTTGGTGACTCAGTAACCAGCCAGGCAGTTGATAAAAAACCACCGCATCGCGGTGGTTTTTTTATGGCTGAAATAAAGTGTCCCCTAGCAGACAAGCCACGGATAACGGGGCAAAAGCAGGCCGGCTATGGTCTGCGGTGGAGCTGTGATATTCTTGCCAGCCTTGGAACTAAGGGAAATCCTGGCTAATGACATCTTCGCCTCGACTCAAGACATCACCCCGCCGAATCGTGTTAATCGGGCCGATGGGAGCGGGTAAAACCACGATTGGTAAGGCTCTGGCCAAAGAGCTGCAGTTTGATTTCGTCGACTCTGACAAGGAGATCGAAGCCCGTTGTGGTGCGGATATCCCCTGGATCTTCGATGTGGAAGGAGAGGCCGGGTTCCGGGAACGGGAGCGTAGCGTTATCGCGGAACTGAGTACGCGGGACAATATCGTCCTGGCCACGGGGGGCGGTGCCGTTATCCAGGAGGAAAACCGGAACAATCTGGCCAAGGATGCCCTGGTTGTCTACCTTCAGACCTCGGTGGAGCAGCAGTACGAGCGGACACGCCGCGATCGTCACCGGCCCCTTTTACAACGTGACAACCCCAAACAAATCCTGAAACAGTTGATGGAGGTTCGGGATCCTCTCTATCGTTCTATAGCGACGGTAGTGGTGCCCACCGATCACCGTAAGCCGAAAACTGTCATCAGGGAAATCATTAATGCCTTTCAGCAAGCCCAGTAAAAGACGCTGGCACTGTATCTGGCACCTTTAGTCTGGAAGAGATCATGCGGGAACTAAAAGTCGATCTTGGAGAAAGAAGTTATCCCATTTTAATTGGGGAAGGTTTGTTGCATCAGCCTGATCTGCTGCGTTCCTATGTGCGTGGCACTGAGGTGATGATCGTAACCAATGAGACTATCGCTCCCCTTTATCTGGAACAGGTGGAACGTTCCCTGGAAGGGCTACGGGTAGACCGGGTGATTCTGCCGGATGGCGAGCAATACAAGAACCTGGACTATCTGAACCGGATTTATGACCGGCTGCTGGAGTGCCGCCATTCCCGCAATACCACACTCATTGCCTTGGGGGGCGGTGTGGTCGGTGATATGACGGGCTTTGCGGCAGCGTCCTATCAGCGGGGGGTGGCCTTTATCCAAGTGCCGACGACGCTTCTGGCCCAGGTCGACTCCTCCGTGGGGGGCAAAACCGGCGTAAACCATCAGCTTGGAAAAAACATGATTGGCGCCTTTCATCAGCCCCAGGCGGTGTTGATCGATACGCTCACCCTGCGCACCCTGCCTGCCCGGGAACTCTCCGCTGGTATGGCGGAGGTGATTAAATACGGCGCGATCCAGGATGCCGAGTTTTTTGCATGGCTGGAGCAAAATGCCCAGGCGCTGATGGCTCTGGAGCCTGCCATCGTGGCGGAAGCCATTGAGCGTTCCTGCCGCTGCAAGGCAGAGGTGGTGGCTGCCGACGAGAAGGAAGGTGGGGTGCGTGCCATCCTTAACTTTGGCCACACCTTTGGCCATGCCATTGAAACCTTTACCGGCTACACCGAGTGGCTCCACGGTGAGGCCGTGGCAACAGGGATGGTGATGGCGGCTGAGCTCTCCCGGCGCCTGGGCTGGATCGACCAGCAGGCGGTAGACCGTATTGCCGGGCTGGTGCGAGCCTGTAATTTGCCCGTGACTCCGCCGGCGAATATGTCACCTGCCGACTTCCGGCGACTGATGGCGATCGATAAAAAAGTGCTGGACGGCCAGCTTCGCTTGGTACTTCTGAAGCAGCTGGGTGATGCCATTGTGACCGCTGAGTTCGATGCGGAAAAACTGGAAGAAACCCTGCAGGCAACGACTCAGGCAGCGGACGCCTAAGGTCATCGGAACTCCACTGAGAGCGGTGCGGTGAACGAACAAGCAGCCCAATGGTATCGACAGTTCGGTCTTCAGGGTGATCCCTTTGCCAGCAAGGAGTTTTTCTTTGCCGGCGGCAGGCGCCTGGAACAGCTCCAGACCTTGGAGCACCTGTGCCATTTCGGCGACTTGGTGGTCTTGGTGCTTGGAGAGAAGGGCGCTGGCAAGACCACTTTGGTTGAGCAACTGGTGGCGCGTAATCAGGACAGGCTCCCGCCAATCCTGGTACAGCCCGATCTGCTGGCTGGTGGAAAGCGCCTTTTGGAGCAAATCGCCAAAGCCCTGCCATCGATCTCTTCGCAGCCCAAGCAAGGAGTCGCGGGGAGCTTTGGTCAAATTACCGAGTACCTGCGTCTTCAGGCGGAAGCCGGGCGGCGGGCGCTGCTGGTTATCGAAGATGCCCAGGTCCTGTCCGAAGAGGCGGTTGAGTTGCTGGCGCGCCACTTCCAGCCACTTGTGGCCGAAGGGCAGCTGGCATTGGTGCTGACTGCCAGTGCAGACTTTGCTGTTGAGTGGCAGCGCCGGGTAGCCAATCCGCAAAGCTTCCATCGGCTGAAGCTGGCGCCCCTGACGGCGGATGAAGTGGCGCGCTATGTTACGGCACGGTTTCAGGCCGCAGGCTGGAATGGAATGCCACCGCTGTCACCAGAGGCTCTCCAGAACCTGGCCAAGCAAAGCCAGGGCAATTTCGCCGCGATCCACCGTTTGGCCCCCTCCTTGTTGGCGGTGCGGAAAGCTCCTGTTTTAAATCCGTCCCCCTCGGTGTGGTCAAAGCTCCAGTGGCGGTGGTTGCTGCTGGTTGCCTTGTTGTTGCTGGGCTCCTTTGGCCTGGTGTGGCTCCAGTACCAGAGTGAGGACGAGGCTAGGGTTGAAACACCGCCCGTGGCTTCAAGTCGTGAAATCATCGAGCAGCCACAGGAGCCGCTGGTTTTGAATTGGCCGGTGCCGGAGCCTCCACCCTCCTGGGCAGTCGATGACCGAAGTCCGGCTGAGCCTGCATTGGCACGGCCCCAGGAAATGCGGCCTCCTGAGGCCGCCGGCAAGGCTGAAGCAAGGGAGCAGCCAGACCTGGCCCGCGAAGCGGATATTCCTGACCAGCCGGAGGTTGCCCAAGCACCGGCGGCTGACGCTGAGTCCCAGACGCAACAGCTTCCACAAGCTGAAGAGCCTGTGAGCGTCGAGCCCGTAGAGCGGGCTGGCAAGGAGGCTGCTGCGCCTCAGGCTGAAACGGCGCCACAACAGGAGGCACCCCCGACTCCCAAGCCGGAAGTGGCCAGTGCTCCCCCGAAGGCGAAGCCCACACCGCAGCATCCTGCCTTTCGCGATCGTCCCTGGCTGATGTCCAGGCCGGCTAGCCGCTATACCATCCAGCTGCTGGGCAGTTACAACGAACAGACGGCTCGTACCATGATTGACGAAACCGAGGAGCTACAAGGCCTGTGGTACGTTAAAACCCTTCGCAAAGGGCAGGACTGGTTTGTGGTGTTATATGGTGAATATCCGGACCGGGCAGCTGCGAGGGCTGCGGTAGATGGATTCCCTGCCCCGATCAAAAAGCTCCAGCCCTGGGTTCGCCAGTTCCGGGATGTTCAGGCTGATGCGGGTGGTTAAGGTTCACCCGCTTTGCTGTAGAACCATCCGTTTCTCCCTTCTTAAACTCCTCTTAAAACGATTCTCTGCCTGACCTGGCAGGGATGGCTTGGCATGGTTTCTTTTCTAGTCCGATCTCTCATCCCTCTCGAAATCGACCGCGTTTCATTTCATCTCTGAAATTGGCCTGAATCTTGATTGGCTCCAGGTCCTCTGCAAAGAGAGCAGCGATTTGGGGCAGAGCCTGGCCCTTTCCCTGGCTGCGCGCCCTAAGGCGGTGCGTTTGTTCTGTCCCTGAATGAAAGCCTGCTGAAGCGATGCCGAAATGGCTTGTTTTGGTGCACGACGCTCCGCTTTGGTGCACGAGAGACGGCGCAGGATGAATGACTTCTGAAAAATACCTTTATTGTATTTTAAGGGGAGATGAACATTTTTTGCCCGTTTCCGTGGCCGGCGAGACTGTGGAGAAAGTGAATGGCTTAACGCTAGCCCTTTGTTAAACAAGGTTATTTGAGTGAGAGATGGTTTATGAAGACAGGTCTGTATAATCCGAGCGAATTCAGGGATAACTGTGGTTTTGGCCTGATCGCTCACATGAAGGGCAAAGCCAGTCACGACCTTTTGCGTACCGCCATTGAGTCTCTCACCTGTATGACCCATCGTGGTGGTATTGCGGCCGATGGTAAAACAGGCGACGGTTGCGGCCTTCTGATCCAAAAGCCTGATTCCTTCTTGCGAGCCCTCTCTAAAGAAACCTTCGGCGTTGAGCCGGGGGCGCTCTATGGCGTCGGGATGATTTTCCTCAGCCCGGATGCCGCCAAGGCGGCTCAGGCCCGTGCTGTGGTGGAGCAGGAGCTTCAAGCGGAGGAAGTGCGGGTACTGGGCTGGCGGGAGGTGCCGGTGGATAGCTCCTGTCTCGGTCCCATAGCCCTGGCCAGTCTGCCACGGATTGAGCAGGTTTTCTTCGAGGCCGCAGAGGGCATTAGTGAACAGCAGTTCGCGGTGCAGCTGTTCCGGGCTCGCCGTAAGGCCGAGAATGCCCTGGTGCAGGATGCCGACTTCTACATTTGCAGCCTGTCCCACAAGGTGCTGTCTTACAAAGGCCTGATGATGCCGGCCGACCTCCCCACCTTTTATGGGGATCTGGGCGATCCCCGCCTGGAGACGGCGATCTGCGTGTTCCACCAGCGCTTCTCCACCAACACCATGCCCCGTTGGCCGTTGGCCCAGCCGTTTCGCATGCTGGCCCACAATGGCGAGATCAACACCATCGAGGGTAACCGGAACTGGGCGAAAGCGCGTCGTAACAAGTTCAAGTCCGAGTTGCTGGGCTCTCTGGACGAGCTACATCCGCTGGTCAACAGTTCAGGATCGGATTCCTCCAGTATGGACAACATGCTGGATCTGTTGGTGACCGGTGGGATCAGTCTGTTCCGCGCCGCGCGCATGATTATCCCGCCCGCCTGGCAAAACGTGGCGACCATGGATCCGGACTTGAAGGCCTTCTATGAATACAACTCCATGCATATGGAGGCCTGGGATGGTCCCGCGGGAGTGGTCTTGACCGATGGGCGCTATGCCGTCTGTCTGCTGGACCGTAACGGCTTGCGCCCTGCCCGTTGGGTGGTGACCCGCAATGGATATATCACCTTGTCTTCCGAGATCGGAAGCTGGGGCTATCAGCCCGAGGATGTGGTTTCCAAAGGTCGGGTCGGGCCCGGCCAGATCCTGGCGGTGGACACCGAAACAGGCAATATTTTGCACACTCCTGATATCGATAACTTGCTCAAGACCGCGCAGCCCTACAAAAAATGGCTGCGGGACAACGCGGTCCGAATTGAGGCCACCATGAGCCGGGACATGCCCGAATTCAGGCTCATGGACAAGGACGAGCTGAACATCCACATGAAGATGTTCCAGGTCTCCTTCGAGGAGCGGGACCAGGTGTTGCGCCCCTTGGCGGAAGCCGGGCAGGAAGCCGTGGGTTCCATGGGCGACGATACTCCCATGGCGGTGCTCTCCCAGCGGGTGCGCTCGGTGGCGGACTATTTCCGCCAGAAGTTCGCCCAGGTTACCAACCCGCCCATCGATCCCCTGCGGGAAACCATCGTGATGTCGTTGGAAACCTGCCTGGGAGCCGAGCGTAATGTCTTTGAGGAAAGTGCGGACCACGCCAACCGCATCATTCTCAATACCCCCGTGCTCTCGCCGGCCAAGTTCCTGAAACTCACCAGCCTGCAACGTTCTGATTTTCAATGCGAGCACATCCGCCTGAGCTTTCGTCCTGAACTGGGCCTGAAACAGGCCATCCTGGCGGTGGTAGATCAGGCCGAGCGGGCGGTGCACAGCGGTAAGGTCCTACTGGTTCTGTCAGACCGGGATCTGGCCCAGGGGGAGCTGCCCATCAATGCTTTTATGGCCACCGGTGCCGTGCATCAGCGCCTGGTGGAGCTGGGCTTGCGCTGCGACTGCAATATCGTGGTGGAAACCGGCTGGGCCCGGGATCCGCACCAGTTCGCGGTGTTGATCGGTTTTGGTGCAACGGCGGTTTATCCCTATCTCAGCTATCAGGTGCTGAACGATCTGATTCTCACCGGCGAGATGCTGATGGATCCCCTGGAGGCCAAGAACAACTACCGTAAGGGGATCAACAAAGGCTTACTGAAAATCCTGTCGAAGATGGGTATTTCCACCATCGCTTCCTATCGCGGCGGCCAACTGTTCGAGGCCATTGGCCTGGACGATGAGGTGGTAGAGCTTTGCTTCAAAGGCGTCAGCAGCCGGATCCGGGGGGCGGGCTTCTACGACTTCCAACGGGACCAGGAACTGTTGGCGGAAATGGCTTGGAAGAAGCGCCAGTCGATTCAGGCAGGTGGCCTTTTGAAGTATGTCCATGGCGGCGAATATCACGCTTATAACCCGGATGTGGTGCGGACCCTGCAGGAAGCGGTGCGCACCGGCGACTATGGCATCTGGAAGGAGTATGCCGCGTTGGTGAATGAGCGTCCGGTGGCCACACTGCGCGACCTATTGGCCCTGCGGGATGACATTTCGCCGATTCCTCTGGAAGAGGTGGAGCCGCTGGAGTCTCTCTATCAGCGTTTTGATTCGGCGGCTATGTCCATCGGTGCGTTGTCGCCGGAAGCCCATGAAGCCCTGGCGGTTGCCATGAACCGGCTGGGCGGGCGCTCCAATTCCGGTGAGGGTGGCGAAGACGAAGCCCGCTACGGCACGGAGAAGCGTTCCAAGATCAAGCAGATCGCCTCCGGTCGCTTTGGTGTGACCCCTCATTACCTGGTCAGCGCCGATGTGCTGCAAATCAAGGTGGCCCAAGGCGCCAAACCGGGGGAGGGAGGCCAGTTGCCCGGTGGCAAGGTCAATTCACTGATCGCCCGGCTGCGCTACAGCGTGCCCGGCGTGACCCTGATTTCACCACCGCCGCACCATGATATTTATTCCATTGAGGATTTGGCCCAGCTGATTTTCGATCTGAAGCAGGTGAACCCCGATGCCCTGATCTCGGTCAAGCTGGTGTCCGAGCCCGGGGTGGGCACCATCGCCGCGGGTGTTGCCAAGGCCTATGCGGACCTGATTACCATCTCCGGCTATGACGGCGGCACCGGAGCCAGTCCGCTGACTTCCATCAAGTACGCGGGCTCGCCCTGGGAACTCGGCTTGAGTGAGGCTCACCAGACCCTGCGGGGCAATGACCTGCGGGGCAAGGTGCGGCTGCAGACGGATGGCGGTCTCAAGACCGGCCTGGACGTGGTCAAGGCAGCCATGCTGGGTGCGGAAAGCTTCGGCTTCGGTACCGCTCCCATGGTCGCACTGGGCTGTAAATACCTGCGGATCTGCCACCTGAATAACTGTGCCACCGGTATTGCGACCCAGGATCAGATGCTGCGGGACAATCACTTCCTTGGCACGGTGGAGATGGTAATAAATTTCTTCCGCTTCATCGCCCAGGAAACCCGCGAGTGGATGGCCCGACTGGGAGTGCGGACCATGGAGGAACTGGTGGGCCGGACCGACCTGCTGCAGATCCTTCCGGGCTTCACACCCAAGCAACAGCGGCTCGACCTGACCCCACTGCTGGGCAGCGACGCCGTGGCGGCAGACAAGCCCCATACAGTGCAGGTGGAACGGAACCAGCCTTTCGACAAGGGGATTCTGGCGGAAAGGATGGTGGCAGATGCCCTTGATGCCATTGAAGCCAAAACCGGCGGCCAATTCAGTTACCGGGTCACCAACTGCGACCGCTCCATCGGCGCGCGGCTATCCGGCGAGATTGCCAAGCGCCATGGCAACCAGGGCATGGCACAACATCCCATCACCATCCGTCTGACCGGGACCGCCGGCCAGAGCTTCGGTGTCTGGAACGCCGGCGGCTTGCACCTGTATCTGGAAGGGGATGCCAACGACTACGTGGGCAAGGGAATGACTGGCGGCAAGCTGGTGATCCGTCCGCCCCAGTGCTCCACCTTCGAGGCCCGCAAAACGGCCATTATCGGCAACACCTGCCTGTATGGCGCCACCGGCGGGAAGCTCTATGCCGCCGGTACGGCAGGCGAGCGGTTTGCGGTGCGGAACTCCGGTGCCCATGCGGTAGTGGAAGGAGCCGGTGATCACTGCTGCGAATACATGACCGGGGGCCTGGTCACCGTGTTGGGACCGACGGGGTACAACTTCGGGGCCGGGATGACGGGCGGATTTGCCTATGTCCTGGATCAGGAAAACACCTTTGTCGACAAATACAACCACGAGCTGGTTGAGATCCACCGGATTACCAATGAGGCCATGGAGGCCTACCGAAACCATCTGCGTTCGGTCATCCACGAACATGCGGAAGAAACCGGTAGCGACTGGGCCCGGCAGCTACTTGAGGACTTTGGCGACTATGTGGGCAGATTCTGGCTGGTGAAACCCAAGGCGGCAAGTTTAGCGACTCTGCTGGATAACACCCGGGCCCGCCCGGAATAGGGGCAGAAACAGTCCCAGATTGAAGGCGTGGGTGGTAACCGAGATTGAGGTTAAATGAGTATGACAAAGCGGTTAAATAATAATTTCCAGTTCGTGGAAGTCGGCCGTGGTGATCCCAAGAAGATCCCTCTGCGTCGCCGTAAAGTGGAATTCAAGGAAATCTATAAGCCCTTCAAGAAAACGGAAGTGGAAGCCCAGGCTCATCGTTGCCTGGGTTGCGGCAACCCCTATTGTGAATGGAAGTGTCCGGTACACAACTACATTCCCAATTGGCTGAAGCTGGCGGCGGAGGGCAATATTTTTGCAGCCGCAGAACTCTGCCATCAAACCAATACGCTGCCGGAAGTCTGTGGGCGGGTCTGCCCCCAAGACCGTCTCTGTGAAGGGGCTTGCACCCTGAATGATGGCTTCGGCGCGGTCACCATTGGCTCCACGGAAAAATACATCACCGACACCGCCTTTGCCCTGGGCTGGCGGCCGGATCTGTCGAAAGTGGTGAAAACCGGCAAACGGGTGGCCGTTATCGGCGCCGGTCCTGCAGGCCTGGGCTGTGCGGATATCCTGGTGCGCAACGGGGTGACCCCGGTGGTGTTCGACAAGTATCCCGAGATTGGCGGCCTGCTGACCTTTGGAATCCCCGAGTTCAAACTGGAGAAGACCGTTCTGTCACGGCGGCGCCGGATCTTCGAGGAAATGGGGGTGGAATTTCGCCTGAACACGGAGGTGGGCAAAGACATCGGCTTTGATGCCCTGCTCGACGAGTTCGACGCGGTCTTCCTGGGCATGGGCACTTACAACTACATGAAAGGTGGCTTTCCGGGTGAGGATCTGCCTGGCGTGTACGATGCCTTGCCCTACCTGATTTCCAACGTGAACCGCTGTCTGGGTTTTGAAAAGCGCCCGGAAGATTTCATCAATCTGGAAGGCAAGCGGGTTGTGGTCTTGGGTGGTGGCGATACTGCCATGGACTGTAACCGAACCGCCATTCGCCAGCAGGCGGCGAGCGTGACCTGTGCCTACCGTCGTGACGAGGCCAATATGCCGGGCTCCCGTCGGGAAGTGGCCAATGCCCGGGAAGAGGGGGTGAATTTCCTGTTCAACCGCCAGCCGGTGGCCATTGTCGGCGAAGACCGGGTGGAAGGGGTCAAAGTGGTGCAGACTCAACTGGGCGAGCCCGACGAAAAAGGCCGCCGCCGTCCGGAAGTGATTCCAGGGAGTGAAGAGGTCTTGCCGGCCGATGCGGTACTGATCGCCTTTGGTTTCCGCCCCAGTCCGGCGGACTGGCTCAGCCGGTTTGAAATCGCCACCGATGACTCTGGCCGGATCCAGGCACCGGAGTTTCAGAAGTACCAGTTCCAGACCAGCAATCCCAAGGTGTTTGCCGGCGGTGATATGGTACGGGGATCCGATTTGGTGGTCACAGCCATAGCGGAAGGCCGTAAGGCGGCGGAAGGCATTTTGGATTATCTGGACGTCTGACGAAGTTGTTTTATATCAAAAAAGGCACGGGCAACTCCGTGCCTTTTTTGTTTTCGGGCTGCCAAACCAGTACTATTGCCGCCTAACTCATTATGATTTTATACCGGCATGCGGAGCATCCGGCTCTTCGTACGAGGTTAATTTTATGTCCGAACTCAAGAATGACCGTTTCCTGCGTGCGCTGCTGCGTCAGCCGGTGGATGTAACCCCGGTATGGATGATGCGTCAGGCCGGGCGTTATTTGCCTGAATATCGTGCTACCCGGGCACAGGCCGGTGATTTTCTTAGTCTCTGCAAAAACGCGGAGCTGGCCTGCGAAGTGACCTTGCAGCCGCTGGAGCGCTTCGAGCTGGATGCCGCCATTCTGTTCTCCGATATTTTGACCATTCCCGATGCCATGGGGTTGGGTCTCTATTTTGAAACCGGTGAAGGCCCGAAGTTTCGCAAGATCATCAGAACCGCTGAAGATGTGGAGCGCTTGCCGATTCCCTCCATCGAGTCGGATCTGGGCTATGTGATCAATGCGGTGAAGGTGATCCGCCGTGAACTGAACGGCCGGGTGCCCCTGATCGGTTTTTCCGGCAGCCCCTGGACGTTGGCAACCTATATGGTGGAAGGCGGCTCTACCCGGGACTTCCGGGAAATCAAGCGGCTCATGTTCACGCAACCGGAAGTGATGCACCAGCTGCTGGACAAGCTGGCCCGCACGGTCATCGATTACCTCAACGCCCAAATCAAGGCTGGCGCCCAAGCGGTACAGATCTTCGATACCTGGGGCGGAGTGCTGAGCAGCCATGCCTATCGCGAGTTTTCATTGAAATATATGAAGCAGATCGTCGATGGCCTGATTCGGGAGAACGAAGGGCGGAAGGTGCCGGTCATCCTGTTCACCAAAAATGGCGGCCAATGGCTGGAAGAGATCGCCAATACCGGTGCCGATGCGGCCGGCCTGGACTGGACGACCGATATCGGCGATGCCCGCCGCCGTGTGGGCGACAAGATCGCCCTGCAGGGGAACCTGGATCCCTCCATGCTTTACGCATCTCCCGAGCGCATTCGCCAGGAAGTGGCTTATATCCTGGAGCGTTTCGGTTCAGGCAATGGCCACGTGTTTAACCTGGGCCATGGTATCGCCCTGGACGTGAATCCGGAGCATGCCAAAGCCTTTATCGATGCTGTGCATGAACTGAGCCGGCCTTATCACCAAGGCTAAGAGCTCGGAAAGCAAGTATCTCTAAGGAAAAAAGGGCAGACCTAGTGTCTGCCCTTTTTTATGTCCAATGGTATGAATCAAGGAAGAAACTGAGTCTAGGGATTCAGGATCTCATTTCTTCTGCGATTAGCTCACCGGTTCGGGATGGTTGACCACGCAACGGACGCCTACACCGCCTCCGGTGTT
>Ga0209075_1001462_pt1 | contig 22165 bp, 23 predicted proteins | sample Stecom2011_FD_187523 | JGI IMG/M metagenome (GOLD analysis project Ga0209075, IMG submission 187523) | Agricultural soil microbial communities from Utah to study Nitrogen management - Steer compost 2011 (SPAdes) (version 2) | ecosystem: Environmental > Terrestrial > Soil > Agricultural land...
GAAAAAGACTACCGCTAAGGCTACTCCAAAAGCCACGGCCAAAAAAGCAGTAGCCAAAAAGTCTACTGCTAAAGCTGCTCCAAAAGCCACGGCCAAAAAAGCAGTAGCGAAAAAGACTACCACTAAGGCTGCTCCAAAAGCCACGGCCAAAAAAGCAGTAGCGAAAAAGACTACCACTAAGGCTGCTCCAAAAGCCACGGCCAAAAAAGCAGTAGCGAAAAAGACTACCGCTAAGGCTGCTCCAAAAGCCACGGCCAAAAAAGCAGTAGCCAAAAAGACTACCGCTAAGGCTGCTCCAAAAGCCACGGCCAAAAAAACAGTGGCGAAAAAGACTACCACTAAGGCTGCTCCAAAAGCCACGGCCAAAAAAACAGTGGCGAAAAAGACTACCACTAAGGCTGCTCCAAAAGCCACGGCCAAAAAAACAGTGGCGAAAAAGACTACTGCTAAAACCGCTCCAAAAACTACCGCCAAAAAAGCAGTAGCGAAAAAATAAAAATTTTATCAAGAGCATGAAAATGCTCTTTTTTTTTGGCAGAAGTGAGCCTGAGAAAAATTTAATTCTATATCATGCAAGTGATTTTAATTTTCAAGTTTCAATCGCCAGACATCCTTCTTTTGTGATTGAAAAAATAAACTAGGCCTTTCATTAATTGTGTTTCTTTAAATTTTTAAAAGTGCATAATAAAAGTGTTTAGAGAATTATTTGATTCCATGTTTTTTTTGCTAAAGCCATAAAACTTTAGAAAAAGAGGGGAGTGTTTGCTTTAGCTTTTTTATTTCGATAGCTTTTATTTTTTTTGTACTTCTTTTTGCTAAATTGGGTTTATGATTTCAGAAAATGATCTAAAAGAATTAGAAACTATGGATCTATACGAAAAAATAAGCCGTGTAGAAAGTCGAGTTCAAGAAACTAAAAACCCTAAACCACTGGAGCTTGGGATTTTACTGGCCTTAAAAATGGCCGTAGAAATTCGAGAAGCCAAGGCTTTGGGTTCTGTGTCTGGTGCTTTGGTCTCGGAATGGGCTAAATTATATCCTGAGTCTGTGGTCGAAGAGGCTATTTCTCACGCCAAGGAATTGTTTTTGAATTCTACTACTTTGGTCGATAAAATTAGAGAAAACATTATTACAGATCTAAAAGATGCAAAAGAAGATGACAAATCCTAAGTTTTTGGCTTCTATAGATATCGGAACTTATAGTTGTATTTTATTGGTGGCTTCTGTAGAATCCAAAGATGGTGTAGAGAAATTAGTGCCAAAGTTGCAAAAGGTAGAGGTGTGTCGTTTAGGAGAGGATATTTTTGAGACTGGAGCAGTTTCAGAAAAGAGACTCCAAGATTTGATGAAAATATTATCGCGTTTTAGAAGTACTTTAAATGCTTTAGGGGTGCAGCTCCAAGCTGCTATAATGACCGAAGCGATGCGCAAGGCTTCTAATAGTGATCTGGTGATTGAGCGGGTAGAAAAGTCACTGTGGATAAGGCCTCAAATTATTTCTGGAGAAGAAGAGGCTGCTTATTCTTTTATGGCAGTGAGCCGATGGTATTCTACCGATGTGCTCAGTTTAGATATTGGTGGGGGCTCTACAGAACTTTCTTTGCTCAAAAAAAACATGTCTATCCCTGTGGGAGCTTTAGCATTGTTTAAGCAGATGGGAGCAATTCCTGGACCAGAGTACAAGCAGTTTGTGAAAGGAATTTTTAAGGAGCATCCTGTGCGGGCTTTTGCAAAAAAAGAAATTGTTTTGATAGGGGGGACTGCTACTGCACTGGCTATGGTTTATTTGAATTTGAGTGAGTTCGACTACGAAAAAATAGAGGGTCTGGAGCTTCATTTGAATGATCTAGAGATGGTGACTACACGGATTTCGAATTTATCAAAAGACTTGCGAGCTATGCTCCCGGGCTTAGAAAATGGTCGAAGTGATGTTATTATTTGTGGTTTATATTGGCTAAAAAGCCTTTTGGAGCGTTTGCATGTGACTTCTTTTAAAATCAGTACGGCAGGGATTCGTTTTGGAGTGCTGTATTCTTCTTTGGAAAACACTCATGCGACTCAATAAATTTATTTCAGCTTCTGGTTTTGCTTCTAGGCGTGCTGCCGATGCTTTGATTGCAGAAGGCAAGGTCAAAGTGAATGGATTGGTGGTTCAAGAGTTGGGTATTCGAGTTTCTAGTCAAGATTCTGTGGAAGTGAATGGCCACCAAATTTCTATTCCTTCTCAAAGGGTGCTCATTGCTTTTCACAAACCTTTGGGTTGTATTTGTTCGCAAAAAGACCCTCAAAATAGACCCACTGTTTATGATTATCTTTCTAGTGAGTATCAAAATCTAAAATATGTGGGGAGGCTTGATTTTTGGAGTCGAGGTTTGTTGCTTTTTACCAACGATGGCGAGCTTTTGTATGCTTTGACTCATCCTAAGTTTCAGATTCCACGGACTTATTGGGTGAAAATAGATCCTTTTTTTAAGCCAGAGGATATCGAAAAAGTTAAAAAAGGTGTGGATATCGGAGATGGTGAATGGGGGCAAGCTCGTTCCGTGAGTATTGAAGAAGATTTTGTGGAGTTGGTTTTGACCCAAGGTAAAAATCGTGAGATTAGACGGATGATGGATGTACTAGGCTATAAAGTTTTAGACCTTTTAAGGGTTGCTTATGCTGGAGTGGATTTGGGTTCTTTGAAAGCGGGAGAATCTAGGCTTTTGACGCCAAAAGAGATGAAAAACTTAGAGACTTTTGGTAGTATAGGCGCTTCTAACTACCCTAAAAAAACAAAGGATTTTCATAATGAGTAGGAGTCTTTTTATCGGTGATGTGCATGGTTGTTTTGATGAGCTTTCTCAAATGATTGAGGATTTTGCTTTTGTAGAGGGTAAAGATTCGATTTATTTGACAGGAGATGTGATCAATAAAGGGCCTATGGTTTTGGAGTGTATTCGGCTGATAGATGAGCTGAAAATTCAGGCTGTTTTGGGTAATCATGAGGCTAGATTTTTAGAAACTTTGAAAGTTCCAAAAACGAAATGGACTGAAAAAGAATATAAACGAATGAAGGCTCTGGGCGAGGTGGAGTGGGTTCAAAGTGTGGTTTCTAAGTGGCCGCTTTGGCTAGATACCCCCCATGCATTGTTGGTGCATGCTGGTTTGGAGCCTGCTAAAGATGCCTTAGAGTCAATGGATGAGGCTGTTTTGCTTTCGGTTAGAAAGTGGAGTGGAAAGCCTTGGTTTGAGCAAGTGTCTTGGCCCAAAACAGTGGTTTTTGGTCATTGGGCTCAGCTTGGTTTTGTGAATATTCCTGGTTTTATTGGACTGGATTCGGGGTGTGTGTATGGTAAGGCTTTGAGCGGTTGGTGCCCCGAAGAAAATCGGTTTTATCAGGTTTTGGCCAGAAAAGAGTATTCTCCAGTGAATTTGTCGGCTTTGCCTTATAAAGATACTTAGCCGCTGCTTCAAAACGAGGTGGAGGACTGGTGGGTGAGTGTAGTTTTGTTTTTAGAAAATAGTTTTAAGCTTTATTTAGTCTGGTTTATGCTTTGAATTTTTCTACATTACAAGGTATGACTGCAATAGAATTATATGAAAAACTAAAAACGATACAGCCTGGTAGTGTTTTGTGTAATTATAGCATGGAAGCTTGTGAGTCTATGATTCCCCTGATCCATGAAATCAATGAACTTAAAAAAGAAAAGAATGCGGTGGTCTTTGCACATAGCTATGTTTCTCCAGAAATCACCATGTCGGTGGCCGATTTTGTAGGAGATAGCTTTAAATTGAGCCGAGATGCTACAAAAGTTGAAGCCGATTTGATTGTGTTTGCGGCGGTTCGATTTATGGGAGAGACTGCTAAGATTTTAAATCCAAATAAACGAGTGCTTATCCCCGGTTCTATGACGGGTTGTAGCCTTGCAGATAGTATTAATGCCGACGATATGAAAGCTTTAAAAGCCAAATATCCAGAGCATACTTTTGTGTGTTATATCAACACGACCGCCGAGGTGAAAGCCTATTGCGATGTGTGTGTGACTAGCTCTAATGTGATCCAAGTGATCAAAAGCATTCCTAACGATAAGATTGTGTTTGTTCCCGATTATTTGATGGGCGAAAACATTAAAGCAGACCTGAAAAAACAAGGGATTCAAAAAGAATTGGTCTTGTTTGATGGGGTTTGTTATGTGCATGAGCAATACGATCACGAAATGATTCGCTTTTTTAGAGAGCAAAACCCTAATTTACAAGTGATCAGTCACCCGGAGTGTAACCCAGGCGTGGCCATGCTTAGCGATTATGTGGGTAGCACCAGTCAAATGGTGGAGTATATTCAAAAAGAAAGCCCTCAAAATCCGTTTTTGGTGTTGACGGAGTGTGGCTTGAATGCAAAACTGCAAGCGGAGCTTCCAAATCATACTTTTATTGGTAGCTGTAGCATGTGTAAATACATGAAATCCAACTCTTTGACGGGTATTTTGAATACGCTTCGAAATCCAGACCAAGCCGACGAGGTGATTATTCAAGAAGATACACGGGTCAAAGCATTAAAAAGCATTGAAGCTATGTTTCAATATGCTAAGACTTGATTTTTGAGGAGGGCTTAAAAATGAGGTTGGTGTCAAAATTTGTTTTTTTTGCTTTAGTGATGCTGAGTTTGGTGATGGCAGAAGACACCTATTGGGAGCGCAGCCATTATTTTGGACTTCGACTGAATGGGAGTTGGAGTGGTGGTGATATTAAGAAGTCTAATTCAATAGCCCTCAAGGATAGCCTTTCTAAAGAAGAGTTTTTTTTACCATCTTGGCAAAGAGAGTGGACTGCAGAGCTAGAGTTGGGTGCCAACATGAATGCTCATAGCATCGCATTTTTGTATTTGCCCTATGCTAAGTTGAAAAACGCTTCTTATTTTAGGGTGGGGCTTGCCTACACTTATTATTTGCTTTTTCCTCAAGCCCTTCAGTTTGGTTTAGGTTTTAATTTGTCTTACACCAAAATCTCGCTTTCAAAAAATGTTTTGACTCAAGAGCTGACAGACAAAGACTCCAAAGAAATTCGTAGTGATGGTTCTTTGATGGGGAACGCTTTTTCTCCTATCTTGAGTATGAAATATTATTTTAATCCATATTTAGGGGCAGAGCTTGCCTTGCAATACCGTTATTTTTTATTTTCTAGCTTATACACCAAAACTTGTGGTACCTGTTCTTTAGACCGATCTTTGATTCAGCATTTGGCAGAAATTAATATTATGCTATTTTTTCAAATCTAAGTTCTATAATCTAGGGAAGGTGCGATTATGAAAAATAAAAGCTTTGTGTTTTTTTTCAAAAAAAGTTTTTTTTCACTTTTAGGGATTCTATTTTTTGTTTTGTTCGGGGTTTCTTGCTCTGAAACACCCGGTAATCCTCCAGTGACTTGTGGAGAAGACTGTGATCTACCCCCAGATACAACGCAAGTTCTTCCTTCTGATTCTCTTGAGCAGCCTCCGACTGGACCCAACGACTCTTCAAAAACAGAGCCCACTCCTAATCCTAACACTCCTGAAGACTCTATTCACACTCCTCGACTAGAGCCCGGTTCTTTTGGTTGTAATCCCAAAAATGTGATTATGATGGTGTGCGATGGTTGTGGTTTTAATCAATTTATTGCTTCTGATTATTATCACTTTGGAGAAAAAGAAAAGCAAGCTTTTTATCGTTTTCCTGTGAGTATGGCTATGAGTACTCATCACTTGCAAGGGAATAGTTACGATTCTCAAGCAGCCCAAGAAGATCCAAAGTGGGTGTGGCGTGGTTTTACCGATTCTGGGGCTAGTGCAACGGCTCTTTCGACAGGGGTAAAAACAAACAATCAACGGATAGGCTTTGATCAAACAGATTCGCCTGTGCCCCATGCTGTCGAAGTGGCGTACCAAACAGGGCGAGCTTCTGGAGTGGTCACTAGCATGCCCATCTCTCACGCTACTCCCGCTGGTTTTGTGGCTCATATACACAATCGAAACCGTTACGAAGTGATTGCACCTCAGATGATTTTTGAAAGCACTCTCAATGTATTGCTCGGCACCGGGCACCCTTATTATGACAACAATGGCTTTCCTAGAACTAACCCCGACTTCCAGTGGCTTGGAGATGATGAATCTGTGTATTTACAATTAAAAGCAGGCACAGCTCAAAATTTATTGGGAGCATGGACTTTTATAGATTCCAAAGAAGATTTTGACCGTTATCTATCGCTTAGCTCGCAAGAACTCCCCGAGCAACTGCTAGGAATTGCTCCCATTGACTTTAGTTTGCAGGTGGCTAGAACTGGCGGGCCAAATGAACTGAATTTGATAGTTGGTGAACACCCTAAGGTAGCTAGTGTTCCCGATTTAAGGAGTTTATCTACCATTGCATTGAATGTTCTGGCTAAAAATGAGAAAGGTTTTTATTTGATGATAGAAGGTGGAGCTATTGACGAGGCTTCTCACAATCACTCTATCGCAAGAGTCATCGAAGAAATAGATGATTTTAACAATGCGGTAGATGGAGTGGTGCAGTGGATAGAGCAACATGGCGGCTTTAACGATAACCTTTTGATTATCACTGCAGACCATGAAACGGGTTATTTAATAGGCCCCAATGCATACGATGAAGAGACTGGTTTTATAGATTATGAACTGGTGAATAATGGCGTAGGGCAAATTCCAGGCCATAGCTTTAATTCCACAGCACATACCAATCAATTGGTGCCGCTTTTTGCAAAAGGAGGCTGTGACGATAAAATACAAACCAGTGCAGTGGGCACAGATTTTAGGCATGGGTCTTATAGTGATAATGCGGTTCTAGGGGCTTTAGTTCAAGAAATTTTAAAAAGCACAGGGCATTCACATTAAATATTGTTATTTTTGAATTATGAAATTTATAAAAATCATAGGGTTCACGCTTTTTTTATCTTTTACCACATCTTTTGCAGAGTGGGCTACCATACACGAGTCTATAGTAGCTTTTGACGAAAGACCAGGAATTTTTAAAGCAAATCGACCTGGATATGTAAGGCCTATCATCACTCAGTTGGGGACAGTGCTCAATTCCAATTGGATCATCAGCTCTAATGTGCCTCAAAGGTTTTCTTTTGATGCAGGCATGCCCTTGCAATTGAGTTTAATTTCTGAAACAGACCGAGTTTATAGATCAGACCAAATTCCGACCATATTTGGAAAAGAAACTCCCCCCAATAGTGGCTTAATTGTTGCAGGTAACGAAACACTAAACTCTCTCCCTCTTTTTTCTTATCCTATCTTGCAAGCGGGGTTTGGTTTTTATCACACTCGTCTTGTGTTGAGAGGGATGTGGTTGCCGGCTGTGAGTGAGCTAAAATCGTTTAGTTTACTTGGAATAGGTTTGCAATATAGTTTTGGGCATCTTTTCCAATATGCTTTGCCCAAGGGGCTTCAATCCCTCAATGTGAGCTTGGGTTTTGGTTATAATTCTTCTTTTATAAGTTATACTCCCGAAAATTATAAAGGTTCTTTAGACCTAGATGTGAGCACCCATGTTTTTGAACTGGTGCTTGGCTATTCTCCTATTTCTATGTTTGAATTGATGGTTTCTTTGGGCTATGAATCGGCTGGCATGCAGTCCAGTGGCTACCTTGAATCGTTAAATAATGAAGCGATTCAGCCCACTCTCTTTGTTAAAGGGAATAACGGCTTTCGATTTGCATTTGATATAGCTTTTTCTTTTGGTGAGTCTTATAGACCCGTTATTGGTATAGGGGCTGGTTCCAGAACAGCCATTAAAACCAATGTACTTTACTTTGGTCAAGCCTTTGGAGAAGAGCCCACACTAGAAGAGATCCGGGAGAAAAAACGAAAAAACTCAGAGATTAAAGCTCAAAAACGAAAACAAAAAGAGATGGAGGCCTTGACACCAGAGCCGATGGATTTTTCTGCACTAGAAGAAAATAATGAAGTTTCAGAAGCGCCTATACAAGAAGAGCCCGAAACAGAAACTTTAGACTCAGAAGAAGATTTTTAATAGTTCACAGACTCTAAAACTAAACCTTGTGGAGGGGCCCAGGTCCTTTCGCCTTTAAAGCTTTGATTGAAAATAGCTTGGACTGTGCCTCGAGGATGTCTCCCTCTACCTACATCAAAAAGTGTGCCCACCATCGCACGAATTTGCTTGTGTAAAAAACGATTCCCTTGGATTTGAAAGCAAACAGAATAATCGTTGGGCCTTTCCATTTTAAATTGAAATATATGAGAATGCGTGGTTTTTCCATCGTTTCTAGGAATACAAAAATCAATGAAATCGTGATAACCTATAAAATCTTTGGCTTCTTGCTCCATCAAGTCAATATCGAGCTGTAAATTGCCACACTCCCAACCAAAATCTCTGTACAAAGCCACTGGTCGTATGAAAATGGTGTAAGAATAAGAGCGACTAACGGCACTGTGTCTGGCGTGAAAGTCTGGATCACAAAGCTCTAGTCCACGAATACGAATCAATCGTTTAGAGAGTCCGTTGATAGACTTTTCTAGTTTTTTTAAGTCTAGAATTTCTTCATCAAAATCAAAATGCACACACAATCCACGCGCATGAACGCCAGAATCTGTGCGGCCTGCACCCACCAACTTGAGTTTTTTTCTAAGCACAATAGCAAAAGCATCTTCTAGTGTAGATTGAACGCTTTTAAATTTAGTTTTACCATCTTGATTTTGAGCTTGCCACCCAAAAAACGCATTCCCTAGGTATTCACACCAAAAACGATAACGAGGCATCAAGCACCTGTTTCTCTATTTTCTCGAATAATAGTTTCTACTTGTTCTGGAGCGATTTGGATGCGCCTAGCGATTTCTGAATTGGTGTATCCCCGACGCATAAGCTGTAATACTTTTTCTTTTTCGTTTTTCTCCACATCAAAACGAGTCACATCGAGTGGGCTAGGGGTCTTGGGTGCAGGAATAGTATTTTGAGAGAGAGTGTTTTTACTTTGTGCTCGAACTCGTGGTGCTGATTTAGGACGATTCACGCCTTTTGGAGCCCCCACCAAAGCGTCAGAAAGAGACTGCATGGCAGAGGTGATTCGTTCTTTTGCTGTGGGTCTAAGAGGAGCTGGAGCATCTGGATTGTGAGCTAAAATTTTGTTCTCTGGCAAGCCGTCTTCGTCTTCGAAAGCAATGTTTTTGGCAATGGTCTTAGAGGAGTCTTCTACGGTAAAGGATTGTTGTTCTGCGTGTGCTTTGGCATCGTCGATAATGGAACGACGAACTCTAGTTCTATTGACAAAGGTGGGGTCATCGTCAAAACCACCCTTGGGAGTTTTAAATCGTTGATCTTCTTTGATTTTTTCCATTTGTCTGGTAATGGCTGTTTTGCGCAAACGATTCAAATAAAATAGTAAAGAGAGAATGAACACTAAAGATACAACGACCAATAAGGACCATAAGATGATTTGATTTTCAAACCATTTTGCTTTTGAAATTTCATTTGAAGTTTCAGTGGGTTTTTTAATGTCTTCCAAGAGCTCCCACAAAGAATCTAAAGCTTCTAAAAGCTCGGCACGGGTGGTGTCATTGTTTTGATGAGCCCAGAGTTCTATTTGAAGAGAATCAATGGCAGCCCTTTTTTTTGTATAAAGGCCTAAATCTACTGCGGTAGAGTTTGGAGAAAAATCAACTAAAAAAATAGCAGCAAGAGCAGCCATCAAAAGAGTCAAAAAAATGGGGAATAAAAATTTTTTCATAAAAATTTCATAAAATAAAGTTTGTCCACATAAAAAGGCGTTAGAATATGAATAAATCTAATAAAAAACTTCTCTTAAAAATAGAAGCTTTTCAAAATAAGCCGATTTTTCTCTATACGCTTATAGGAGCCTAGATACAAAAAAACACCATAGCCACAGAAATGCCTTGCGGAAAGCGAGATGGGATGCTTTACGAAAATGGTATTTGAAATTCTTTGCGAAAATCGTGCCAGAAAAGGTGGAATGCGTGCTTGAAATGCTTTGCGGAAAGTGGGATGGAATGCCTTGCGAAAAGCGAGATGGGATGCTTTACGAAAATGGTATTTGAAATTCTTCGCGAAAATCGTGCCAGAAAAGGTGGGATGCGTGCTTGAAAATTGAGAAGGGTATGTGAAATGTGATACGAAAATTCTGACGAGTGTGGCGGAAAGTGGGATGGAATGCCTTGCGAAAATCATGCCAGAAAATGCTGTTCATCTTTAAATACTAAAAACTTTCCACTTCCAACTTCTAACTTAAAAAGCCAGGCGTGTGTGAGACTTCATCAAAAAAAAGTTTTACTATTTTAATTTGAAGTGGAGTTCACGCTTTGGATGTATTCTTTGATGCCCTGCACGCCTTCAGAAAAGAAATCTTTGAAAGGTGAGGCAAAGGGAGGGTATTTGCCATTGTGCATGCCCAAGACATCGTGCAAGACCAGAACTTGTCCGTCGGTAAAAGGGCCTGCACCAATACCTATGGTGATGGCGTCAACTTCTTGAGTGATTTTTTGGCCAAGTCCAGAGGGGATATGCTCTAATACAATTTCAAAAACACCCAGTTTGGTGAGCAGTTCTGCTTCTTTTAAGATTTGCAGTTCTTCTTGAGGGGCTTTGCCAACTTGCTTAAAGTTTGAAGCGGTTTGAGGTAAAAGGCCTAAGTGTCCTACTACGGCGATGTTGTTTGCCACTAAAGTCTCGATCACTTCTAGTTTGGCCCCTTCGAGTTTTACCGATTTTGCACCTGCTTCTATGAGTTTTTTGGCATTTTCTAGGGCCAGTTTTGCATTGCTGTCGCTCAGGTAGGGCATGTCACTCACAATGTGAGTGTGGGGTGCTCCTTTGGCTACAGCCTTTGTAAAAACTAGCATTTCTTCCATGCCGATTTCTCGAGTGCTAGAATAGCCAAGCATTACATTTGCCAAAGAATCTCCGACCAAAATTTGATCCACTTGAGCCATTTCTGCCATTTTGGCAAAGGCAAAATCATAGGCGGTGATCATAGAAATTTTTTGTGAAGTTCTTTTTTTATTGATGAGTTCATTTACACTGAGCATATTTTTCGAACCTCTTTTAACCACTGTAATGAATGGATTTCTCGTTCGGCCCCCGAGTGGTTTTGCAAATACATAAAAAAAGCTTTTTCCATGAGGGGAATTTTTTCAATAGGTTTATTTTGATTGTAATGCCATAAATCTTTTAAAAATAGCGGATTTGCTTTGGGGCTAAAATGATTGCAACAATTTTTGCACACACAACCCCCTTGATCTAAAAAGAAATCGGCAGGAGCCTCTGTAAGCTCACCTCCACACTTAATGCAGCAAGCGGTAGCAATGCTATAGCCCCACAAAGAGTTCATATTAAAAAGCCAATCCACCAAAACAGACGGAGAATAAGGAGGCTCGTTGAGTTGGGTTAGGGCTTGCACCAACAAGTCAAATTCTTTGTCTAAATCCAAATAAGATGGAGCATAACGCAAAACAATCTCAGCCATCACTTGTGCCATAGCCAGGGCTTCTAAGTCGGATTGCATCTGTGGAAACCATTCCAAAAGAGTCGCCTCTTTCACAAAGTGTAAATCGCTTTTAGAGCTTTTATTAAACACCACTTCACTCATGGCCAGGGGACTCAAAGCATTTTTAAAAGAATATCTAGCTTGCTTGCCGCCTTTCACCAAAAAAGAAAGCACACCATAATGAGCGCTCAAGGCTTTGACCACCCAAGACGAATCGCTATAGGCGTATCGATGCAAGATCACAACAGTAGATTTGACTATCAAAATATCAACCCGGAGGCCAGCTCAAAGGACGGCCACCCAAAATATGTAAATGAATGTGCCACACCGTTTGCCCCGCTTCTTCTTTACAATTCAACACAAAACGAGCACCAGACTCTTCTAAACCTAACTCTTTAGCCAGCCTTTGCCCATGAAACAAAAGTTTTCCCATCAAAGCAGAATCACCCTCTTCTATTTCCATCAAATGAGTGAAATGCTTTTTAGGAATCACCAAAAAATGCACTGGTGCTTTCGGTGCAATATCATAAAAAGCAAAAATCTCATCGTCTTCGTAGATCATCTTGGAGGGGATCTCTTTGGCGACTATTTTACAAAAAAGACAATCATCCATAAATAGAAAATAATAAATTTTAAAAGAAAAAACTCATTTGAATCTAAAACTAGTGTAAAACTTGAAGAATATAGAAGTCTCACACACGCCTGGCTTTTTCTGAATAGATTCATAAGATTAAAGGGTGCATTATTTATTCTATTAGTTATATTTTAATTATGTTGTACAAGCCTTTTTTTCGTTTTGTATTTTTTCTTTTATTTTTCATAGGTTGGATCGAAGCCAAAGAGGTAAAAACATGGTCTTATGTGTTTTTTTTTGATAACGGTATCAAGGCTTATGTGAACTTTTCTCTTTTGCCTGTGCCTGCTCAAGGGCAAAAGGTGGCTTGTGATTTGTCTTTTTGGAGCCCCAAATGGAAACACCCTAGTGTGGGTAGGCAATATCCCCCCGAACGAATGGTAGTCGATAAGGAAAAGCATAGAATTTCGATCAAAGAGGAGTATTTGATGGAGGGGCCCATAGCCAAAGGGCACCGTGTTTTGTTTAGTGCAGAAAAAGGCGGGAGTTTTTTATTGGATGTGTCTTTTGATTCGGTTATCCGTGCTCAAAAACCTTCTCAAAATTCCTGGAACATAGAAAAAGGGTCTTTTTTTCAAGAGATTTTGATACCCTATGGAAGGGTGAGCGGAAAAATCGCATATAATAATGATACGCTATCGGTAAAAGGCTATGCTTATGCCGACTATTCGGTGCAAAAATCTTTGGGAGTCGAGTCTGTTTCTAGATCTTTTTTGTTTAGCTCCAAAAAATATGCAGGAAGGCTTGGTATTTCTAAAAAAGGAGAGCTTTTTGGTTATGCATTAGAGATTGAGGGGAGCCAAACCCGTATCCTTAGCCCTAAAAGTATTTTACAAAACGCAAAACCTTATGATGGAACCCGTTTTCCTAATTCTGAACTAGAAATTATATGGAACGAGCCCGTAGAAAGCCTAAAAATTGATGCCTCCAAGGTTTTTCAAAAGTTTTCTGTTCTGCAAAACTTCGATGGTTTTATAGCCAAAAAGGCCATGAAATTTGCGATGGGAGGAGAACTTTTATTTTATAGAGGGCAGACTAAACAAGATCAAACTGTGGTGGATTGGTCTATTTCTGGATTTTAATTTTATGACTATTTTTAGACCTTGTATCGATATCCACAATGCAAAAGTGAAGCAAATCGTAGGCTCTTCTTTGAGTGATTCAAAAGAAACTTTGGTGACTAATTTTGAGTCCGAGCTCCCACCTTCTTGGTATGCAAATCTTTATAAAAAAGACGCTCTACTGGGTGGGCATGTGATTATGCTTGGTCCCGGAAACGAACACGCGGCCAAAGAAGCCCTCGCAGCTTATCCAAATGCTTTGCAAGTGGGGGGTGGTATTCATTTGTCCAATGCGATAGATTTTTTAGAGGCAGGGGCTTCGCATGTGATTGTGACTAGCTGGATCTTTCAAGACGGCCGTTTAGATATGGATAAGGTCCAAGCCATTTCTGATTTAGTTGGAAAATCAAGACTAGTTTTGGATTTGAGTTGTAAAAGAGATAAGGACGGCTGGGTAGTGGCTATTCATCAATGGCAAACTCGAACTTCTACCGAAATTTCAAAAGAAACATTAGAAGAATTAGGAAAGTATTGCAATGAATTTTTGATCCATGCGGCCGATGTAGAGGGAAAGCAAGGAGGTATGGATTTAGATTTAATTGCTTTTTTAGCTGAAAATTCTCCAATCCCTGTAACTTATGCCGGCGGAGCCCAAAGCGTCGAAGATTTAGAGCTATGTAAAAAAATCTCTAAATCCAAAGTCGATTTGACTATTGGTAGTGCTTTGGATATCTTTGGTGGCAAAGGAGCTAAATATAGTGACTGTGTTCAATTCAACAAAAACCAAACAAAAATCGATTAAAGATTCTAGACCCCCTATTTTTGGTCGAAAAGTCACTAGCACTTTTAAGCCTTATTTTGCTTTTAAACATGCCAAAGGTCGAAATGTCAATGTTTTTGTGATCCCTTTCATTGTTTTTGCAAGTATCATCAAAAACCTTCCTTTCTTAATTTCTATGCGGTTTTATTTAAAGAAAGTTCGTAAAAACAAGGATTGCTCTGATATTAGTGTGCTGTATTATTCTGACAATTTGGATGAGGTCAATGGGATTGCCAATAATTTACGACATGTAGTGAATTATATGCAAAAAAATGGTTATAAAGCAGGGCTTGCAGGTTCTGCTTTTAATACAAGACCTACTGGTGTGATAGAAAACAGCTATATTTTTTTGACTCCCCGTTTGTTTTCTATGGAGCAATTGGGCTACGCCAATAGTGAGCTTGCTATTCCAAATTTAAGCCCCGTGCTTAAACTGTTTAAGAGATACCCTCCTGATATTATAGAGTTAGAAACTCCTAGTCCTGGGGCTTGGGTGGTGGCTTTTGGGGCAAAAATCATGGGTATCAAAGTAATTAGTCATTATAGAACCGATGTCCCTACCTACACTAAAACTTTGGTCAAAGAAAAATGGATGCATCATTTGGTGCTCTTTTTGATGCGAGTGTTTTATAAAATGACCATGCCTGTGATCAGTCCTTGTCAGGAATATCAAAAAATTTTACAAGAAGAAATACGAATCCCTTCCGACCAAATTCAGATTTTGCCAAGAGGAATCCCTTTGGAAGATTTTTCCCCTCAACTTAGAGGAAAAGGGGCTTGGACTCGTTTTGCATCGGATCATCCAGTTCGTTTTTTATTTGTGGGTCGTATTTCCAAAGAAAAAGACTTGCCTTTTTTAGAAGATTTGTGGATGAGCCTTCGAGAAAAAACGAGTCAAGCTGAATTATTGTTTGTGGGCGATGGTTGGTATTTAGATTCCTTAAAAAAGAACTTTCAAGAAGCACCCGAGGTGTTTTTTGCTGGTGAACAGGGCGGTGAAACTCTGGCTTCTCTCTATGCCGACGCCGATTATTTTTTGTTCCCTAGTGGCACAGATACTTTTGGAAATGTGGTCGTAGAGTCTTTGGCTTCTGGCACTCCAGCTATAGTCACAGACAAAGGGGGCCCGCAAGATATTATAAAGGGTAAAGATTGTGGATTTGTTTTGAAATTTAGAGACAAAGAAAAATGGTTGGACTCCCTGTTGAATTGCATCGACATCAAGATAAACCAACCTCATTTATATGCACAAATGCGAGAAAATGCCTTTAAAACCAGTCGGATTTATTCTTTAGAAAACACTTCTAAAAATCAATGGGAATACTTTAAAAAACTTTGTAAAAACTATTATAAAAAGCCACAAGCCAAATGAAAAGTCAAAAAAAAGCTTTGGTGGATTGGTTTTTAAAAAATCGAAGCGTATTCCCGTGGCGAGTCCAAGACCCCTATGCTCTTCGTGACGCTTATTGGGTGTGGATTAGTGAAATTATGCTCCAACAAACTCAAGTGAGCACGGTTATCCCTTATTTTGAGAGGTGGATGGAGCGGTTTAAGGATGTAAATACTTTAGCAGAGGCCACAGAAGAAGAAGTGCTTTCTTATTGGCAGGGTTTAGGCTATTATTCTAGAGCCAAAAATATTTTAAAATCAGCTCGAATTATAAAAAAACAGTATTTAGGCATTTTACCTTCTACTAGAAAAGAGTTAGAAGCTTTGCCAGGCATAGGGAAATACACGGCCGGTGCTATTTTAAGCTTTGCATACCATGCCCCAGAAGCCATTTTAGATGGAAACCTCACTCGTATTTTTTCTAGACTCTATTCAATCTCTTTTTTACCGCAAAACAAAAAACAAGCAGACATTTATTGGGCTCATGCCACAGAATGGGCACAATCTCCCAAAGCTTTTTTAGTCAATGAAGCCCTGATGGACTTGGGCCGATTGGTGTGCAAAGTCAAAACACCCAATTGTTCTGTGTGTCCTCTCAAAAACTCTTGCAAGGCCTATTTAAATCAACAAACGCAAAGCTTTCCTCCTACAAAAATAAGACGCTATACAGCATGGGAGGGCTTGGTCCTTGTGATCGAAAGTCAAGATGGATTTGTGTTTTTTGAAAACAGTGAAAGCTCTCCTTTTTTTAAAAATCAGTATTGTTTGCCTCATTTTAAATTTTCAAAAACACAGAGTAAAAATTTTCCCATCCAAGCGGAGTCTTGGGTTTCTTTTGAGCAAGTGATTTCTTTTACATTTGTCGGGGCTTTTAAACACGCCATCACCACCTACAAAATCGAAGCCCAAGTGATGCACCTATTGCTCCATACCAATGCATCTCAAAATGACCCACGGTGGTTTTCTAAAAAAAATCTTTTCGAAAAAATCAGCAATGCTTTTAGCCTAAAGGCTTTAGAGAAAGTCTTTAATTCTCACTAAAAATCTTTTTTAATAGTCGCAAAAAACCTTGTGTGGTTGATATTTCCATTGGGAACCTCTAAGATGTTATCGGACAATAAATGAAGTACCGTGCCTGTCAAGCGAAGCCCTTGTTTAGGAAAAAGCTGAGATAAACTAAAATTCCAAAACCAAGTAGACGGGACTTCAAAAGTCTCTGGATGGCGTAGATTCCATTTCGACTGGCTTCGGTAATGCCACGAATGACTCACTTGCAGTGTTTTTTTGAGAGTCCAATTGGCTTCTATGCTTAAAAATTTTTCGATCGGTTCGACCTCTAAAAACTCTTTGGGTCCCCAAATGCGTTCAAAGCCTGTTTTTGCCTGCACATCAAACCAATTCCCAAACCAATAAGCCAAAGAAATTTTTGCCCCTGCAGAATAAATCCAAGAATCCACTCGAGAACGATTCCCAAGCCTATACCAAGTATTCTTGTTTACTTTTTTAAAAGCGGTAGTGTCAAAAGATTCGGCTCCATACTCTGCCCAAGCAAAAGGGCTAAACTCTAATGACCAAGAGTCTTTACTATGTTTCCAGCGAGCGTAAATTTTATGCAGTTGCAAATAAGAATCGGTAAAGAGTTTCAAAGTATCCGAATCAAAATACTCATAAGAATCGGCCATAGGGTTTAAGCGGGTGGCCCACAAATTTTGATAGCCCCAAAGCAAGGTAGAAAATGCAAAAGGAGTGGCGACGAACTCCAAACTATCTTTAACAAGCCAATCTCTCTCGTTCATACCTGCGTGGACTTTAAAAGATAAATTATCGAGTATCAAGTAATCCATTTGCATAAAAGCCCAAAACACTCGATTGTCTTTTAGGCCAAAATAAACATCTCCAGAATCCTTCACAGCTCTAAAATCTATACCCCCTCCTATTTCAAAATCCTTTTTTTCGCACTCCGAAGCATAAGGGAAATAAATAGAGCCTTTCCACTCCTTTCTAAGACCCTCTTCTTTTAACTTTTTATTTTGAAATTCTAAAAAATCATAAGACCAAAAGATATCCATTTTAGGGTGACGGTACCTGGCTTGAACTTTTGGAGAAGCTAGTGTAGAGACCCAGCGACCACTTTCACCAAAAAGCCACAGATATTCCTTTCCCACCAACAAATACGCTTCATTTTTGACTCCACTATAACCAAATCCAGCATAAGCAGTACTAAAAGCGGGTAAGTTAGAACCAAAATGTGCGTAATTCATGCTCCCTGCCACCTTTGTATTGAGTCTTAGGGTATTCGACGAAAAATGATCCACTTGAAACAATCGAGCGGTAGCCCAAAAACTCCTATAAGATGGACTTCTAAAACCAGCCTCTAGCATAGGCACTCTATTCGTGGGGCGTTCCTTTTGAGGGGTAATTAAATCTTGATAAATCATATCTCCAATCTCATTACCCGTTTGAATCCACACTGCAGGATCTTGAACTTCCCAAGAAGGCAACATTGAATAACGATCTAAAATAAGCCTTTGGGTATAACTCATTGGAGTCCAAAGGGCACTCTGCGCATGCACCCCTCCCTCTCCCAAAGCTCGATCATAAAAATACGAAGGAGAAGCCATTAAAAAAGTACCATCTGAACGACCACTCGCCTCCATGCCCTCTGTTTCAAAAGGCACCGCAGCAAAAGAAATACCCACCAAAATTAAAAATAAAAAAGGCATTACCACAATCTCCTTTGAAGATACACACCCATCCAAAACATATGAGAACGGGCTGGAAGTGTCCAAATTTGCTCCATATAAGCATTGACCCCTACCACATAATTTTCATTTTTAAAAACTGGCAAATTGAGGTTCAAAAACACACCAAACTCTGATTCATTATCTTCCAAACTACTCCCTGGACTATTATCTAGCTTATCTACTTTAGTGTCTGCCCTTGTCCATACACAAGAAAAACCAAAACCTAAAAGAATAGGGTGGATCACAGGAAAAGAATGGTCCAAGCCCATACGACCATGAAATTGATGCACACCAGGATACAGTTTAAAATCTGAATGCGTCTTAAAATAAGCATAACCAAACTGTACCAAACCATAAGTAGCATCGAAATATCGATACCGAAACTCAGCTTGCCCGTAAAAAGACTGCTCCACCGCCTCTTGAACCGAACCTACGGGATAAACATTCCCTCCCTCCAAACCCACAAAAGCCTCTGAAAAAATAAAGTCCTCACTAGCCACAGACTCCAAAAAAGAAAATAACAAAACAAAAATCACCAGCAACGGAGCATCTAAAAACCGTCTTTTTTTTTCACTGATCATCCATTGACTCCTAAAAAAGCGAGTAAAACAAATCACTCACTTAAAATAGTAATAAACAATCCAAAACACGCCTTACAAAATCAAAGGACATTAAAAAACGAAAACCTTAAAATAAAAACAAAGCTGTTCCACATTCCTTCACTCCAATTTTTAACGAAATGAAGTCTCACACACGCCTGGCTTTTTTAAATTGAAAATGGGAAGTGGAAAACCCTTCTCTGTCATTTCGAAAGATTCAAAACTATGCATTTTTGGCACGCACTTCGACAGGCTCAGTGTAGCACTTTTCGCAGGGCTTCATCTCAATTTTCAAGCTCGCATCCCACCATTCTGGCACGCACTTCGACAGGCTTAGTGTAGCACATTTCGCAGATGCTCCTTGTCTGTGGCATTCCATACGAGATGTAACTTAGAAGTGGTGCAAAATCAAGCAATCCTTTAATGTGCTTTTATAATATGTATTTGTGAAAAACCTGCTTGCATCATGGCATGAAATTGGTATCTTTCTTGTTGGTCTAGTCGCCTCATGCAATGAATGTTTTTTTGTTTTCAATTCAAAAAATGTTTTTCAGCGGCATTAATGCACCGCATTTTGGCTAGACTTTTTTTAATGCATGTTCACTTGAATTCAGGTATAGAGTTTTTATGACAAAAAAAGTTTTATGGATTTGCTTGAGTATTTTTGGAATGCTTTTTTCTAACAATTTAAGTGATCACAGAGAAACACTCGTCTATGAAAAGGTGTTTCATGCACTGAGTCTTAAAGAAAAAATAGCACAAATGCTTATGGTCTATATGCCACACGAAGAATATATAGTTGAGCATCAATTTGGGGCAGTTCTGGTCATGAAACCGCATTTAAAAGACACAATTGCTTTTAAAAAAACGATTCGAAATACAAATACTAGATTAAAAATTCCTTTGTTTGTAGCCATAGATCAAGAGGGCGGTTTTGTAAATCGTTTGGCGAGCATAGACTCTAAATGGAAAAGCCTCCCCAGTGCCTATGAAATGCGTCTCTGGAATTTAGAAAAAATCGATTCAGTAGCCATTCAAACAGCAATCGCTTTAAAAAACCTAGGAATCAATCTCAATTTAGCCCCAGTCTTAGACCCTGCTACAGATTTTAAGGGTAAAAAAACATTCATGGAAGTTTCTAAACGATCTTGGGGAGATTTAGACTCCAATTCGTACCTAAAGCCTCAACAATTTGTAAAAAGTCTTTCCAAACACGGAGTGGCTTCGGTGTCTAAGCATTTTCCTGGTTACGACAGCTGGACCAATAGCGACCATCAAATTTCTTTAAGCATTTCTCCTACAGAACAAATTCAAAAAAACATTCAAGTCTTTGAATTATTGGGTACAGATATTCCTTTTATTATGATGTCTAGCGTACGATTCAGTAAAATTTCTATAGCTCCAGCTGTTTTTGACTCCAACTTAGTCTCAAAAGCAAAAAAAATAAACCCAGAAGCGGTGATACTCACCGATGATTTATGGGGAGCCTCATTAAGATCTTGGATCAGTGGCAAAAAGTCAGTACAAAAGAATTATCCAAAAGCAGATTTTGAACGACTGATCATAAAAAGCATCGATGCCGGGAATGACATGCTAATGATTACTTATCCTGCCAAAGCAGTGGAAATCATTGAGTTTTTAGAAAATTTAGCCCAGAAAGATGCAAGATACAAACAAAAATTAGAGGATTCGGCTTATAAGATTTTAAAGGCTAAGTATAGACTGGGAGTTTGGAAAGACGGACTCGATTGAGGTGCTTGAGAGTTTGTGGCTCGCCCCATTTTTCAAGAATCAAAAGCAAAACTTCTGAAGCTGCAATCGCATCTCCAAGAGCTCGATGGTGTCTAAAATCAGAACAATTCAAACTTTTGACTAGCTGTTTTAAGCTATAACTTGCTAAATCAGGAAAAGCCTTTCTAGAAACTTTAAGTGTACAAAGTCGATCCGAACTCCATTCTATACCCGCTCTTTTGAACTCTGCTTTTAAAAAAACATAGTCAAAAGAAGCATTATGAGCCACAAAAATGCAATCTTTCAATAAAGAATGGACTTTTTGAGCAATTTTATCAAAAGTTGGTGCCTCTATTAACATACCAGGAGAAATTCCCGTTAAATTTTGAATGAAAATAGGGATCTCTTGCTTTCCATCGACCAAACTTTCAAATTTTTGAAGGATTTTTCCGTTTTCTATAATAACGATTCCAATTTCAATGATTCGGTTCAAATGTGCCTTGGAACCGGTAGTCTCTAAATCAACAACAGCATAGCGCATTGGAATTTCTCTACAATAGAATTTGGTTGATAAAAGCTCCAATTTCTTTAATTTCGGGCATAGAAACAGAGTGGGGGAGCATGGGGTATTCTCTAAAATCGACTTTAAAACCTTCTTTTTCAATAATCTTGGCCGTAAATCTTCCAAGCTCTATAGAAACCACAGGATCTGCTGAACCATGCCCCCAAAAAATGGGAATCTTTTGATTAGAAATAGACTTTTCTGTACTCAACAATTCGGCTGTAGGCGAATAAGTCGAAAGGGCAATCACACCACCCAATGCTTTTTCAAAACGAAGCCCCACCTCCAAAGCAATGACTCCTCCTTGACTAAAACCTGCCAGTATAATTCGCTTGGAATCGATACCGTTCAGCAGCTCTTGTTGAATCCAAGTAGCTAAGTTTTTGGCACTGAGTCGAATTCCCTCAATATCGGAACTCCTCCCTAACTCTGAGTTGGCTATATCAAACCAAGCACGCATCGACATACCATTGTTAATAGTGACAGGCATAGTAGGAGCGTGCGGAAAAACAAATTTAATTTTCAACCGATCATCTAAATGAAGGTGTGGCACAACATCTTCAAAATCATGCCCATCGGCCCCCAAACCATGCAACCAAAAAACAACCGCATCGTATTCAGAAGCAGTTTTTATTACTACAGAATTATCCAATCGAAACCTCTCTTCACTAAATCAACTACTAAACTAACTAATTTTTATAAAAACAGGAGAAAAAACTTTATCTCCATATAAAACTCCTATAGATTGCACACTCGAGTCCCCACCACACAGAAACGAACTTGAAAATCTTTCGAAGTCCCTATAAAAATGGACAAAAACTCAAAACGACCACAAAATTCATATCGAAAACACAGTCAAAACACTGCAAAAACAGCATAATCATGAAAATCTTAGTAAAAATGAAGTCTCACACACGCCTGGCTTGTAGCTATGCAGCATTCTTGGGACTTTTCAGAAACAGCCTCTCACCGTCATTTCGACAGGCTCAATGTAGCATTTTTTGCACCGTATCTCTCCGCTTTCCGCACAACATATCTGGCAAGCAACCCACTTTTCTGGCCACGCATCCCATCGTTTTCTTTCTCCATCATTCTGCCATTCCATGCGAAACGCCACTGTGAAAATACTGTTCAT
>Ga0209075_1001463_pt1 | contig 22164 bp, 12 predicted proteins | sample Stecom2011_FD_187523 | JGI IMG/M metagenome (GOLD analysis project Ga0209075, IMG submission 187523) | Agricultural soil microbial communities from Utah to study Nitrogen management - Steer compost 2011 (SPAdes) (version 2) | ecosystem: Environmental > Terrestrial > Soil > Agricultural land...
GGGCGAGGAATTTGGGGCGATAGGCCCGCAATAATTATTATAGGGTGAACGAAAAATGTTGCATAAGTTGACAAAGATTGCACTCGCGCCGGTTCTTCTGCTCCAGGGGCGTCAGGTGAAGCGTGACACACCGCGCCTGGCCGAAGCCGAGGGCGTGCGTGAGGGTATTATGGCGCCTGAGCCGGGGCACAGCGCACCGGGGCTTCGCGTGTTGATTGTGGGCGATTCAGCGGCGGCCGGGGTGGGTGTGCGGACCCAAGACGACGCGTTGATGGGCCAGCTTATCGCCGAGTTATCCGGCGATTTTTCGCTTGGCTGGAAGCTTATCGCCCGCTCGGGCTGGACGACCGGCGCGCTGATGCGCGCGCTTCAAAAAGAAGACGACGCGCCCTTTGATGTGGTCGTCACTTCGCTGGGGGTCAATGACGTTTTGGGCGATAAGGACCCGAAGATTTGGCGCGCGCGCCAGGCGGATTTGATCGCGCTATTGGAAGAGAAATTTGGACCCAGTCAGATTATTCTGACGGGCGTACCACCGATGCATCTTTTCCCGTCGCTGCCGCAGCCGCTTCGTTGGTTTTTGGGGCAGAGTGCGCGGCGGCTCAATCGGGAGTTGGCCCATCTTGGCGAGGGTTTGGGCTATGAGGTCGTGACGGTGGACTTCCCGCTGGACGCCGAGGTGATGGCGGCCGATGGGTTTCACCCGGGCGCAGTCGGCTATCGGATCTGGGCGGCCCAGGTGGCCGAGCGGATTCGCAGCTTCGGCCATGGCTCCGCGGTGCAGGAGTCGGTGGGATGAGACCGGCATTTGATAGCATGGATGCGTTGAGCAAACGGGTATTGCCCGCCGACTTTTATGCGCGAGAGCCGCATGAACTCGCACGCGATCTGCTGGGGCGCGACGTGGTGATTCAGCACGGCGCGCGCGATATTCGCCGCGGGCGCATCGTGGAAGTCGAGGTTTATGGATTCCTTCCAGACCCGGCAAGCCATAGTTATCGAGGGATAAAGACGCGGCGAAATCAGGCCATGTTTGGCGCCGCGGGCAACGCCTATATCTATCTGATTTATGGCATCTATCATTGTTTTAATGTGGTCGCACCGGCCGGTGAGCGCCCGTCGGCGATTCTCGTTCGGGCATTGCACCCTTTGGAGGGGGGCGAGGCGATGGCGCGGGCGCGCGGCCTGTCGCAGGCCAAATACGACCCGGAAAAATTGATGAGCGGACCGGGGAAAATCTGTCAGGCGATGCAGATTGACCGAAGCCTTGATGCGCATTCGTTATGGCTCACGCCGCTGTCTATCTGCGAGGGGGCGCCCCAGGCGGTACGCGATGAGATGGAGATTTTGAGCGGCCCACGGATCGGGCTAAATCCCAAAACGGTCGGGGCGTGCTGTGATTGGCCGTGGCGCTACGGGGTCGCTGGGTCGCCCTATTTATCCCGCGCATTCAAGTGATGACTCAGCACAAAAAGCTTTAGAAAGACTTCGGCTCAACCAAAAAAGGTCACCGCAATAAATAGGACGAGCATAATACAAAAAACGATTGCGATGATGACGCGAAGCGATTGATCGCGCGGCGGTTGCTGGGCCACCGGCGCAAGATCGAAGACGCGCCGGGCCATTTCACCGGGTACTTTGGGTTGGGGATGTGGGAAGACCGCGTTTTTAACCTCACGGCTTAATCGGGAGTGGAGCAGCCCGAGTTTTATCGCCTCTGCTGACGGGCTGACGTCGAGGGGCAGCGGGAGGGCATAGCCGCCTGAGATATCCGTTTTCGGGTCGAGCGTCGCCCGGACGGGTGTTTTCGTGCGTGCCCAGCCCGCGGCTTCGGCGTCCTTCTCAAAATCATCCTCGCCAAAGTCGTCGTCGGCCAGAAGTTCTAGCTGTCGCGCTTCGATTTCTTTGGGCCGGGTCGCACCATCAAGCGTGTCGGCCCCGTCTTCTCCTAACCCGACCAGGGCGGCCGCCTCGTTGAGCATCGCGTCGAGCTCGGCGTCGTCCATGGCCTGATAGTCATCGAATGCGTCGACGTCGACCTGGGCCGCGCCAGATTCGTCGGTTTGCGCGGATTCTTCCGGCGCGTCGTCATCTTCGGATAAGACGATTCGCCAGCGAGCCTTGTCGTCTGCGGGGTCGGCGTCGGCTGGGGCGTCTTCGCTTGAGGCGTCGGCCGACGTGTCATCGCGCTCGGGTATATCAAGCGTTTCGGTGGTGTCCGTATCCACAGATGGCGCATGGAGGGTGGCCGCATCTTCAGCGGACGCCTCATTTTCGTCCCGAATCTTTGGGGCGTCCGAATTGTCATTGAAAACGGAGTCGCGCTCCACCATCTGGGTGACTTCGTCGTCTTCGCGGTCGGCTGGCCCCCGATGATTATCATCGTCGTCGAGGTCCTTTAAGTCGTCGCGAATCGAGGCGTGGATATCGGCTCGGAAGATCTCATCGGTGACGAAGACATCTTCGGGCAAGTCGTGGCGGCCCACAGGCACGGCAGGCTGCGCCACGACCTCGGCGTCGGGCGCGTCGGAGTCTTTGGGGGCCTCATCTTCATGGGGCCCATCGACGCTTTCTCGAAACATATCCAGGGTGCGATCGGTCATCATCGTGATCTCATCGGAGTCACGAATCAAACCCTCGACACCTTCGGGGGCTTCGGGTGGGCGCGGGTATTCGGGTTGTTCGTCGGCATCTGTGGCGAGCGCGTCGAATGTCAGCGTTGAGTCGGCGTCGGAGAAGTCGTCGTGTTCGCTGCCCGGGCGCACCTCGAACTCGGCGGCGATCTCCGACGGTGCCTGAGTCACCACGGTATCGGGTTCGTTGGCCTCTTCCTTTTCAATCGTCACAAAAACGGCATGAAAAGCAGCGTGCTCACCGATAGAATTCCACGAATCCTTTTGGGCATCGTAGATAAGATCGGTTGGCCGGATCACCCAGTTTCGGATGAGGCGTTCGACTTTTTGCTCCGACTCGCATTTATATTGTCGGATATCCGTTTTGATATGAAACATTCGATCGCCCGCGAAACGCGTGAATTCCCGTTAAGACAACATAAATACTTCGTCGTGGCGCAATCATCAACCAAGACTCACTAATAAGTCGCGTTTTGAGGGAAAATATTTTTCTATATATCCCGCAGCACCGCCATGATTCGCGAGAGGACACTTGGATCGGAATAATCGGGATCCGCGCCCAGTCGATGCGCGATATATTGTTGGATGGAGGCATCGTCAAGGTCTGTGTAATGGGCGATTTTTGCGCGCTCCCAGAGGCGAATCGTGGCGTAGAGAATCCACGAGAGTTGGTCCATCTGGGGGCGCATGGCGAGGGTCGCGGCGCCGGGCTGAAGTTTGGCGAGGTCGGCCAGGGCGCGCTGCGATTTCGAGATGGCGGCGCGCACGATATCAACCTGGGCCTGATCGGCTGCGCTGCACGCGTTTAGCAGGTTATCCAGGTAGGCAAAAAAGCCCTTATGCACCCCGTACTTTTGCATATCGCGCATGATTTGCATTTGCAGCGTATTATGAGTGCCCTCCCAATTCTCGCAGACAATCGCGTCGCGCAACAGGCGCGGGAGCGTGGAGAAACTCTCGATGGCGCCGTTTCCGCCGAGGATTTCGATCCCCTCAACGCACGCCCAGCGCGCCGATTTGGCGGTGCGAACCTTATTTAAATTAAGCGCCAGGCGCAGGAATTGCTGGCCGTTATCGTCGGCCTTGCCGCGCTCATTCTGGTCGCTGAGCCAGGCCAGATGAAGCATGCCGGAGGTGCAGGCGTCGACTTCAGCCTTTACATTCGCCAGGGTTTCCTGGACCAGGGGGTATTTGATAATCGGTTGGCCAAAGGCGTGTCGATGCTCGGCATAGGTGCGCGCGGTGATATAGGCGCGCCGCGCGATGCCCATGCAGGCGGCGGCGTTGAAGAGGCGACTGGTGTTGATCACCAGGTTCATCATATTCTTGAAGCCCTCGTCGCTCGCGCCCATATGATAGGCGCGCGCGCCGTGGAAATCGCATTCGCCGGAGGCCATTGAGCGGGTGCCGATCTTGTCCTTAAGCCGGCGAATGGTGAATTCGTTGACCGTGCCGTCTTCGAGCTGGCGCGGCACGAAGAAGAGCCCCAGCCCGCGGGTGCCGGCCTGGGCGCCGTCGGGGCGCGCGCTCATCAAGAAGACGTCGGCGTCAATATTAGAGCAGAACCACTTCTCGCCCCAGATGCGGTAGGAGCCGTCGGGTTGCAGCTCGGCACGCGTGCCGTTTTTTCCGACGTCGCTGCCCCCCTGCACCTCGGTCAAAAACTGCGCGCCTTCCAGGTGCTGGGCATAGTCGCGGTTGAGAAACCCGGGCAGATATTTCTCGCGAATCTGATCGGGCGCGATCTCCTGGAGCACGCGAATCACCCCGGCGGTACAGGCTGCCGGGCAATTATGCCCCGCCTCGCCGTTATAGCTGGAGAGATAAAAGCGGCTGAGGACGCCGGCCGAATTCGGATGATGCGCATAGGCCGACATGATGCCCGAGCCGTAAATATAGCGCCCCGCCTCATGATAGGTCGGGTGATGGTCGATCTTCTCAACGCGCTCACCAATTCCGGTATAGCGCTCCAGGCGCGGCAGGTTCTGGTGCAGGTTATTCTCGCGCACCAGGGCGTCGACTGGCGAGGCGACCTCGGCGCCGAAACGCTCGAGATCGGCGTTGATTTCATCGAGCGGCTCGCCGGTGACATAGAGCGGGACCAGGCGGCGAAAATGGGCGTCGCTCTGATAAATATTGGTGGGCTGCGCGGCTTCCCACGCCTTCAGGTCATCGCGCCCCTGAGCCTGGGCAGGTTGGACCGCGTCGGAGGTCGATTGCGCGCGGTGCTCGGCTGCGTTGGGCGAAAAGTCGGTTTGAGTCGGTGCTTTCATGGCGGTATTTTATCCTCTGGGGAAGGTCCAAAATAGATGTCTTGCAACGGCTGGGTGCGAAGGGTTCAAATCAGAGTTTTTCGCCTACTTTCGGGCGCCTGAATTCGTCGCGAGCGCGCTTGATTTTTAGGCGAAAATCGCAGTCCTGCATATGATTATTGACCAGTCCCATGGCTTCCATCAAGGAGTAGGTCGTCACGGGTCCCAGGAAGCGAAACCCTCGGGATTTCAGGTCTTTGGCCATGCGAGTGGCCTCGGGGATTGTTTTGGGGATGGTCTTGCGCGTCAGGCGTTTGGGCAGGCTGTGCTCGTCGGGTTCGTATTGCCAGATAAACGCGGCCAGCGAGCCGAATTCCTCGACGATCTCGAGTGCGCGCGCGGCATTATTTATCGTGGCGGCTATCTTTTGCCGATTGCGCACGATGCCTGTATTTGCCATCAAGCGCGCGATATCCTCGTCGTCAAATTGGGCGACGCGTTTCATCTCAAAGTTGGCGAATGCCTGGCGAAACGCCTCGCGCTTTCGCAGGATAATCAACCAACTCAGGCCCGATTGGAAACTCTCCAGGCAGAGTTTTTCAAAGAGGTCGCGGTCCTCGCCGACCGGTTGGCCCCATTCGTGGTCATGATAGGACTGGTAGAGTTCATTGTCACCGCACCAGCTGCATCGGCGGGTGCCATCGATGGCAATATAAATATCGTCTTTTAGTTCGGACATGGTCGAATCGCGGGCATTTATTACAGGCTGAAATTTGGCGACGGCATTTGGGGCGCGATGAGAATCTGGCCCTATCATATACGGGGTGTACAGGTCGAGAGAACGAAGGTCACCACGGTGGTGGCGAAATCAACGGGTTGTATAGGGGATGTCATGCTGATACTTGATATTGGCTGTGTTTTCGACGAACTCATACCTCCATTGCGGCGGTTTTCCCTGTGATAAACGCTCGATATTTTGCTCGCCTGCTGGCCTTCTTTTGCTTCGTGATGGTGGCAGTCGGGTTTTTGAATCCGGCGCAGGCCCACCAGACGGCGATGAGTACGCTTACCGTTGAGATTCGCCCCGAGGCGCGCGAGGTGGATATGCTCATCGCGGTCTCGGCGATGGATCTGGCGAGCTTTTTGAAGCTTGGCGCGGCGAGCGAGGGCGTGCTGGATGACGCCAGGCGGGCTGAATATGAGCCGCTCTTTTCGGCCTACCTGAGCCCCAAATTACGCGCCCAAAATAACGGGGAGAATTGCCCGACGAGCGCCGAGGGATTTGTAAAACCCGACAAGCGAATGGTGGCGCTTTTTTATCGCAAAACACTTACCTGCACCGAGGCGCTCGGCGCGGTGACGCTGGTGAATCGGGTGCTGCTCGAAGATGTTGGCGGCTATACCCATTACGGCCGGATTCAGCTCGGCGAGGATATTCATACCACCGTTTTTAACCCCGAAAGTCCGAATTATACGGTCGAGGTTCTTGCCGATACCCAGGCGATGGCCGAGCAGAGCCTATTTGAGGTCTTCTCCGACTTTATATGGCTGGGTGTATTGCATATTTTGCTTGGCCTGGACCACGTGCTTTTCGTGCTCTGCTTGCTGCTTGCCGCGGGGGATTTTCGCCGACTTATAAAAGTGGTTACCTGCTTTACGCTTGCGCACTCGGTCACATTGGTGCTCGGGGCGCTCGATATTCTCAGCATCGATCCGGGTATCGTGGAGCCCTTGATCGCGCTGTCGATCATCTGGGTGAGCGCGGAGATATTTGTGGCGCAGCGGCGTAACGCTCGCGCAGGCGTTACGGCGGAGCAGACGGGTCTTTCTCACACGCTCGTGGCGGGCAAGCACCTGTTTTTGCTCACCTTTGTCTTCGGGTTATTGCACGGCTTCGGGTTCTCGTACGTGCTGCGCGACGAGGTCAGCCTGCCCACTGGTGCGCTTGTGCCGGCGCTTTTCTCCTTTAATCTGGGCGTGGAACTCGGCCAGATCGCGGTGGTCTGTGTGGCATTCCCGCTGATTCTCTGGATGCGCAAGCAGCGCTGGGGCGGGCGCGGTGTGCAGGCCATCAGTATGGGGATTTTTGCGGTGGCGCTCTTCTGGCTGGTGACGCGCATTTTCTTCAACGCATGAATTTCTTCACCGCATAAATCACCCCCGGGCGGGGTGAAATCCTGGGGGTGGGGACCCGGCGCGCGGGCGTGCTTTGTGATCGAGCGTCGACGCTGCTATAATACGCAACCGACTGGGTGCTTCGCGTCGGGCAGGGTGCCTGATGTCCCGCCGTGCATCCGAAGATTAAGTTTAAGAAGAGTATTGTGTGACAGATCAGCCTTCAAAAAATACCCAGCACACCGACACGCTGCGTGCCGATAGGTTCGATAAGAATATGTCCAAAATGAATGAGTCCTGGGATATCGGGACCTTCGTCGAGACGCTCATTCAACAGAATTCGTCCGGCAAAGCTTTTGTGGTGGAGGGATTGAGTGCGGCCCAGATGCACCGCGCAGCGCCCAAACTTCGGGCGACGCTGGACGCCGCGCAGACTCCGCTCTTTGTGCTCGACCCCACCGGGGCGGCCGCCGGGGGAAGTTCTTTTGTGGCGATATTGCTCGAGTATGTGCGCCTGGCCGAGCTGCGCGGGTGTTTGTCGGCGGATGCGCGCGACCTTTTTGAATTTGTGACCTCCTCTGATCGGCCGACCCAGAGTGGCTTATTTCCGACCATCGGCGGCAACCTCTATAATGACACGCTGTGTCGACTATGGACGGCGCTGTCGCGCGATATGCCCGCCGTGCTTTTGGTGGTCAACGTGCGCCACTGCCCGCCCAGTGAGTTGAAGACGCTGCATCACCTGTCGCGCTTCTTTTTCTCCGATCCGATCGCCCAGTTGGCGCCCGAGTTGGCGGCCGAAGATCGCGGACGAGGTCGACTGGTTTTGTTGCGCGAGGGCGCGGGTTTGCCCGCCGAGTTGACGCATATTTCGGCGGTGGAGGTCGACCTGACCCAGGATGCCGAGGATGCGGTGCGCGAGTTTTTGGCCGACCCGAAGGTGATTCGCCGCTTTATCCAGTCTACCGGCGGTGATCCGAAGCATCTGGGAGAATTGGTCGAGAGTTTGCCCGGGGATGTGCAGAATTATTGGCTCTATCGCTATGAGCGCCTGGATGCGCTTTCGCGCTCGCTTATCGAGCTTGTCGCGGTCGCAGGCGAACCCATTTTGGTGGAGTCGCTCCACGACGCGATGGCGTTGATGCAGGCGTCGGAGTTTTTCGCGCGCACGCTGCGCCAGTTGACGAAGGCAGGTTTCTTGAGTCGAAAAATCGGCTCGGGCACGATTCAAATTTATCTCGTCAACCCTGATTTTGGCCACGCGGTTTATGCCCTGCTTGCGCCGGCTGCGCGCCGCCAGATGCATCAGGCGCTGGCCGATGCGGTCCAGAATCGGGATGATAGCGAGTATTCGGGCATCTTTTTGGCGCGCCATTATATGGCGGCAGGCGACGAGGCCGCGGGGTATGAGCACGGGAAGCGCGCGGTCAGGCATTTGATCAGCCGGCGTAGCTTTGAGGAAGCCAAAGGTTTGCTGGATTCGCTGCTTCAAGTCGCGCCGAATCTGGAGGAGCGCCGGGTCATTCTGGCGCAGTGCATCGAGGTTCAAAGCGGGCTGGGCAATCCTCGTCAGGCGCTGGCGCATTGTGCAAGCCTCACGGAGCTGGTCGACTCGCCGGCGAGCACCCTGCGGCTGCGCTGCCAGATCGGTCGGTTGCTCATTCAGGTCGGCGAATACGACCGCGCCGCGGAGCTCTTCGAGCAGGTGACGGCCGCGACCTCGAACCCGGAGGAAGCGACTTATTTTGGCGCGGATAATCGGTATTATGACCTCTGGGTTGAGGGGCAATTAGGCGAGGGGGAGGCGCTGTTCTTTCAGGGCAAACAGGATCAAGCCCAGGCGCGCGCCCTGCGGGTAATCGACGAGCTCGAGACCTCCGGAAAGCTGGCGGACACCGCGAATATCAGCCAGTCGGCGGTGGAAATGGCGCTGCTGCAGGCGCGTAATCTCTGCGGGAAAATCGCGGTATTGCGCGGCGCCTGCCAGCGTGGGCGCGAATTATTTGAGAAGAATTTCGTGCTTGCCCAGCAATGGGGCTGGGACGATGAGGCCGCGCGCGCCCAGGCGAATCTCGGGCTGATCGCCCTGCAGGAGAAGAACTTCAGCGACGCCCTGGAGCGCCTGGAGCACGCCCAGCGCATCGCGCGCTCGCCGTCGGCGATTCGGCGCGCCTATGTTTTCATCAATCTTGGGATCGTGCACCAGCGCAAGGCGCATTATGAGCGCGCGCTGCGCCATTATCTGGATGCGCTGCGCGCCTCGCGCCAGGAAGGCGATGACGCCGGCTATGCGATGGCGGCCAATAACCTGGTGACGCTTTATCAGGATATCGGCGCTTTTGAGCGCGCGCACGCGATTATTGACCATCTTCAGGAGTTGGAGCAGACCCAGAAAGCCACGCGCTTTTTGGGGAACCTGCACACGATTGCGCTGGGCAGTGTGTTGCTCGATGAGCAGCGCTATAGCGAAGCTATCGATATTTTTGAGGGTCTGGTGAAATCCTCGCCCGAGCAAGTGGCCTCGAATTTGCCGGCGCGCGAGATGCAGTTGCGCCTGGTCGAGGGGCACGTGAAGATGGGGCAAATCGAGCCGGCTCAGCGCATCATCGATGCGTTTGTATTTTCCGAAGAGGAGCGCGCGCAGCCGCAGCTGGTCGCGCTTCACGCCCTTGGGCGCGCGTTGCTGGCGCTGGCGCGGGGGGAAGGCGAGCAGGCGATAACGATCTGTCGCGGCATGGCGGAGCTGGCGCGCTCGGCGGGGCATCGCCGCGATGCGCTGCGCATCTCCGGGGTGGCGGCGCGCGCGCTGATCGACGCCCAGCGCCCCGAGGAGGCGCGCGAATTATTGGAGCGCGAACTCCAGCAACTTCAGCAGAGCGCGAAGGCGGTGCCCGAGGCGCATCGTGGCGACTTCTTCGGCGTGCCGATTCATCGCAATCTGGTGGAGCTTGTGCGCGAGTTAAAGGGTGAGGTTCCCGATGAGTTTCGGGCCTCGGCGCGCACCGAGACCTTGGCTGAGCCGGATGTGGAGAATGCACCGGTTCAGGCCGATATGCGCAGTCCGGCCTTTCGACAGTGGCGCAGCCGCTATAAGGATATCGTCGGTGAAACGCCGCGCATTCATGCGCTTTTTCGGGTCATCGACCGCGTCGCCGACAGCCACGCGTCGGTCTTATTATTGGGCGAATCGGGCACCGGCAAGGAGTTGATGGCTGAGGCCATTCACACCCATAGCGCGCGCGCCGGCAAGGCGTTTGTGAAGGTGAATTGCGCCGGGTTTGTCGAGGACCTGCTGCTCAGCGAACTCTTTGGCCATGCCAAAGGCGCGTTTACCGGTGCGCTCAACGAGCGGGCGGGGCGCTTCGAGTTGGCCGATGGTGGCACGATTTTTCTCGACGAGGTCGGTGATATTTCGCCCAAGACCCAGGTCGCACTGCTGCGGGTCTTGCAGGAAGGTAGCTTCGAGAAGGTCGGCGCGACCACCACTCAGAAGGTCGACGTGCGCCTTATCTGCGCGACCAATAAGAATCTTGAGGAGATGGTTCAGCGCGGCGAGTTCCGCCTGGATTTATACTATCGCCTCAAAGGCGTCGTCATGGAGATGCCGCCGCTTCGTGAGCGGCGCTCGGATATCGCGCGGCTTGCGGTTAACTTCGCCCAGGATTTCGCGCGCGGCCAGCGGCCCAAGCAATTCTCGCGGGATGTGCTGCGCTTTTTGGCATCCTATAATTGGCCGGGAAATATCCGGGAGCTGCAGAATTTTGTGGGCAGCGTCTTGCTCTTTGTCGAGGGCGATACCGTCGAGATGTCGCATATCACCGAGTTTAGCGACTTCTTTGCCGGCGGCATTGTCGATACCGAGTTGCCCGAGATTGAATTTGATCTGAACCTGGATACCTATGATAATGTCCAGGAAATCTATCAGGATCCTGAGGAAGCGTTGATCGAACAGATCATCGCGGAGGGGCTATCGTTGGCGAAGATCAAGACGCGTCTGGAGTCCGAGTCGATCCGGCGCGCGCTGATTGAAACGGGAGGAAATATCACCCGTGCGGCGGCGATGTTGCAGATGAAACGTCCGCGTTTGAGTCAGATTGTGAACGGGACCGAAGACCTGTTGGCTTTGAAAAATGAACTGGTTGGATAAGGAGCGGTGATGGCGCAAAACGAAGCAAAAGATAGCGTGCATTTTGGTGCATTTCGCCGCGTAATTGGCCCGAGCACGGTCTGCTTATCGATGCTCGCGATGCTGCTTGGCGGTTGCGGTGACGCGTCGCTGGTAGGGGTTGGCGAGGGCGGGTATCAGGAGCAGACCCAGACCATCAGCCTGGTGCCGGAGTTTTCGCTAAATGGTTCCGAGGATATGCCGGACACCGTTTATTTTAGCGAACTCGGCCTGTCTATTGCCGAGATCCGCCTGGAGCCGCTGACGTCTTCGGCCGATGACGCCGAGCTCAGTTCGATCATCTATAGCACGCGAAACGCCATCCAGCTGGACTTTGATGTCGCCCGGGGCGAACAGGTTATTTTTGGCGAACCTCTCGAATTGCCCCATACCGGGCGCTATTTGATCAGCGTGCGGCTTGAGCCGATTTCGCGCGTCCAGAGTTCCTATGGGACGGTCAACGAGGTCTCCTCGCCGAGTTTTCGTGTCGAGGGCTTTGTCGCGACCGACCCCGCCACGCGCACCGAGCGCGGGCGCCTGGATGAGAGCGCCGACGGCAGCCCCACACCGATGCCTTTCGAGGAAGATGAGGAATGCGAGATCCAGCAGGGTCTCGATGGTCGGGCGGGCGAATGGACGCCTTTTCATTATGATAGCCGCCAGTCGGTCTTTATCTCGCTCAACGAAGTTGAGATTGGCGAAGACAGCGAATTTCTCTCATTCGAGTTCAATATGAATGAGTGGGCGAAGAGTCTTGCGATTCCGCTGCAAGACGCGGTTCAAGGCAGTGAGGAGGCTGCGTCGAACTCGAGCGCCCACGGCGTGGACGTCACGTCACGGCTTGAGGACGACGGCTACGGCGCCTCGACGCTGCTGACGAACGCGCGCGTCAGCTCGCTCAACCAGCGGCGTTAAGCGTACGAAATATCAAACGGCTCGATCTTCGCGGCCGTGCCGCGGGTTAATGGCAACCCGTAGCGCGGCCGCAAGCGTTTCAAATACGCGAATCCACTCCAGGGTCGATGGCTCCGGCGACTCGAAAGCGCGCTGCTTTTGGGCCGGATATTGCTCAAGCAGGATCTTATAGCAAATATTTTGCGCCTCCCAAAAATTGACCTCAAAGGGCAACTCGCGCGCCATGGTCGCGATGCGCGCAAAGACCACCAGGGTATCCAGGCTTTCGGGCGTTTTGGCGAGTTGGTTGGCGAGCGCCAGAAGGCGCTCGTTGGCGGCGAAGGCAAGCGATTCTTTTTCCAGGGCGATATGGGCGGTTTTGATCTCCGCGAGCAGGCTTTTAAGGCGAGTGGGGTTTGGATCGGGCGCCTCAAACGCCTGCTTGACCTTGCGGTTGAGGACGATTTCGGCCGCGCTTCGCAGCGCGTGCGGCTGGGGAATATCGAGGTCTGCCAGAAAACGTAGCAGCGGGGCGCGGCGCCGATAAACCTGTTGATAGGCCGCTTCGGCCTCCTGGATGGCGTTGCCCAAAATTGTCTGCATCACCTGATGCTGCTCATCGCGAAATAGGGAGCGCAGCGAGAAAGACGTTCCGTCGAAAATGCGGTCGAGCAGGCGAATAAGCGCGGGTGTTTCGGCGCGCTCAAAGAAGACTTCGCTCTGGGCGACCAGGTCATCGAGATCCCTGGCGTCGATATAGGGGCGAATGCCGCCGGTGACATTATGCCCGCCCAGATGCAATGCGGCGTACACAAACTCCCCCGACTCCTTAGTGACCTCCGAGGTGATTCGGCAGTGCCCGACGCGCAGGTGAATCTCACCGGCTTCGTATAGATGACGCGCGAGATCCTCGACCTCATAGGCGTAGATGCGCGAGGGGGTTGAATAGGTTTTAAAGAGCGAGTTGATCGCGTAATGCGCGCCCACACGTTGCAATCCGATCGGTGGAGAGGGGACCCATTTTTCATAGAGGTCACGCCCAGTTCCAAATGCTTCGATATTGCTCTTCGCGTTTTCCATGCGCTTGAGAAAGGCCGGGCGGATCGCGACGTCGAAGAGCTCGTGGGCAAGTTGGATGACGCGCCCCGCATATTCGATCACCTGGAGGGTTTCGATGCCCGAGAGCTCACTGAAAAACCACCCGCAACTTGTGAACATGAGCATCGCGTGGCGCTGCATTTCGAGCAGCTTGAGCGCGCGGGTCTGCTCGGCGGGGTTCAAGTCCGTGATGAGATGGGTGGCGAAGAAGCGCGCGATACTTTGCTCCGAGCGGTCGTTTATGACGTCAATATACTCGTCGCGGGCCGCCCAGGGATCGTTAAAGATCTCTTCAGCGTCGCGTTCATAGAGGATCGCGACCTTGTCGCGCAGCCAGTTCAACGCGTCGCGAAGCGGGGCGCGCCATTGCTGGTTCCAGTGTGGGTCGCCGCCGGTGTGGCAGCCGCAATCTCGCTCCCATCGCCCGACGCCATGGGCGCAACTCCAGGAGGTTCGCTCCAGTATTTCAACCTCCCAGCGTGCCGGGTGCAAGGCGAGGAACTGGGCATAATTTGTCAGCGATATACTTTCGTCACGCTCCAGCCGCCGAAGCGCAAAGGCAAGCGCCATCTCACCGTGGCGATGATGGTGCCCATAAGACTCGCCGTCGGTGGCAATGTGGACGATCTCGGCGGCCTGGGGATCGGGGCTAAATGCGTCGCGCAGGCGGTCGGCGAACTGGTCTCCGTGATTTAGGAGTTGCTCAAATGCGATGCTTCGCGAGAGCGGGCCGTCATAGAAAAAAAGCGTGATGGTGCGCCCGGAGGGCAAGCGCTGAAGATATGCGCGATGCGTGTCGATGAGCGCGCCTTCGACGTCTTGCCAGTCGGACGGATTTTCGGGCGCATGCTCCGTTGAGTTCAGCGAAGATGTGGCGGTATTTGCGTCTTCGAGCGGGCGAATACGCGCGGCCTGGTGGGGGGCAAGGAGTGTGAATTGGATACCCTGCTCGGCGAGCGCCTCCAGTGTCGGGATATCCACCGCCGTCTCCGCAAGCCACATGCCCTTGGGGGCGCGCTTAAAACGCTTCTGAAAATCACGGATGCCCCAGATGACCTGTGTGCGCAGGTCGCGGGGATTGGCAAGCGGCATAATCATATGATTATAGCATTGAGCCATCGCCGAGCCGTGCCCGCCGAAGCGCTGGATGCTCTCGCGATCTGCGGCCAGAATCGCTTCGTAAACCTTGGGGTGATGCGCCTGAAGCCACGTGAGCAAGGTGGGCCCGAAATTGGAGCTGATTTTGGTATAGTTATTTACGATTTCGACGATCAGGCTTTCATTCGTCTGCCCATTTTCGCCCAGGATCCGCGCCGATGCGTTGGTTGCGTAGCACTCTTCGGTGATGCGCTCATTCCAGTCATGGTAGGGCCGGGCGGACTCCTGCATCTGGATGGCTTCGAGCCACGGATTCTCCCGCGGCGGCTGATAAAAATGCCCGTGGATACAGATATAACGGCTCATCTTTTTTTTAACTCGTTTCATAGCAGGACAAGGCCGATTTGGCTTAAGAATTCTCGCATTCGTCGAGGTATTGCGCCAGTGAGTTCAGGGGCAATCCGATCCAATCGGGGCGGTTATTTAGCTCGTAGCCAAGCTCGTAGACCATTTTTTCAAGCTCGTAGGATCGGAGTAGTTTCTTGCAGAGCTGCGGCGAGGCCGGGCGCAATTTAGAGCCGTGCGTTGCGCTGAGATAGGCATCCAGATACGCGCTGCGAACGCGCTCAAACCAGGCGCTCCCCCAGTCTTCCAAGGGAGTATCACGTGCGCTGGCGAGGTCTTGATGGGAGTGATCCGACAGGGCGAAATGAGCCGCGTAGTGAAACGACCGGATCATTCCGGCGACGTCGCGCAGCGGCGAGCGTCGGATGCGCCGCTCACTGAGCGGGCGCGCCGGCTCACCCTCAAAATCGGTGATGATAAAATCCTTGCCGGTATATAAGACCTGGCCGAGATGAAAGTCGCCGTGAGTGCGGATACGAATGGAGTCGATCCGCTCGGGGAGCAGTTCGAGCGCCGGGCGGTAGAGCGCGTCGCGCGAGTCGAGCACTCGATGGGCGACCGGGCGAAGTGCGTCGGGTAAGTCATCGAGCCTATTTCTCAGGTCGGCCAATACGCGCCCGCTGAGGTTTCGCATCGATTGATAGAGGGAGCGTTGGTATAATTTTGAGAAGCTCTCGCTTGCGAAACTTGAATCATCGGGCGTTTGGGCGAGCGCGTGGTGAAGGTCGGCGGTTCGCTGGCCGAGAAGACGCGCGGCGTCTGGATAACTGCCGATGAGATCATCAATTTCGCGCGAGATCTCCCCCAGGGGTTGCTCGCCGCGGTGGGCGCGGGTGACGACACGATCGTAGAATCGGTCGAGCTCGTCGAGGGTATAGGACCATGCGTCGCCTTCATTGGGAATATATTCCTGCATAATGCCGAGCGTCTGCACCGCCGATTTGCTCGAGTGATAGTCGAATTGAGCGGCGAGTTTGGGGGAGTGTTCAAAATGATGCTCTGTGAGATAGCGCCCAATCTCGGCGTCCAAATTGCCTCCAGGCTCCAGCTTTCGAAACAGCTTGAAGATAAGGCGGTCCCCGTAGATGACCGAGGTATTGCTTTGCTCGGTCTGGATGACCTGAGGCTCGATGCTCTGGGCGGACTCCAGAAGCTCCCAGAATTCGTCGGCGCGTGTGGAGTTGAGCGCGCCGTATTGCCCCTGACGCGGGGATCCTTCGCGCAGTACTTCGAAGAGTGCGCGGGTAAACTCGGGGTCGACGATCGCATCATAAAGGACGCCTTCCTCGCCGATCGCGTCGAAGCGCAGCCGAGCCACGATCGGGTAATTGCGCTGGATGACCTGGGTCGCCACGTCCCCCATCGCAAGGGCCAATGGGACCAGGTAGATCTCCTTTTGCTGGTGCGCGGTTTCAACCTCAATCATGCTGAGATACACGAGCCGCTCGTCCAGCGCGATGGGGATGAGTTCCTGGAAATTAACGTCCCGAATATAGGTGTTTTTGGCCCCAAACCACCGTTGACGGCGAATAAAGTCGGCCAAGGCGCCCTCGATGCGCGCGCGTGCGCGCGGAGCACTGAGCGCATCTTCCAGGGTGGTCACGCGATAAAGTTTCAAACTCACCGGTTCGCTGCGCTCCTCGATTGCCCACCCCTGTTTGATGTCATCGTGCTGTTCCAGCGAGAACCAATAGACGCCGTGGGAGGCGAGCGTCAGAAAATAAGGCAACTCCCCGATGGGCGGGAAATGGGTGCGCCCGAAGAGTTCAACCGGCACCATGGCTTCGAATTCGGAGAGGTCGAGTTCGATATAACTTGGCGAGCGCGAAAGATTGGCGATGACGAGGATCTTTTCGCCTTTATACTCGCGCAGCAGCACCAGCACCCTGCGGTTTTCGGGCCGCAGGATTCGCAAGGAGCCCCGGGCCAGTGCGGCGTGGCGCTTGCGCAGGGCGAGCAGGCGCTTGGTCCACCAAAATAGCGAGCTTGGATTGGCCTGCTGAACCTCGACGTTGACGGCCTCATAGCTATATTCTGGGTCGATAATCACCGGAAGATAAAGCTGTTGAGGGTTTGCGCGGGAGAAACCTGCATTGCGATCGCCGCTCCATTGCATGGGGGTGCGCACCCCGTGGCGGTCGCCCAGGAAGATATTATCGCCCATGCCGAGTTCATCGCCATAATAAAGTACCGGGGTGCCAGGCAGCGCGAAGAGCAGGGCGTTCATCAGCTCGATGCGGCGCCGGTCATTATTCATCAGCGGGGCGAGGCGCCGGCGGATGCCCAGGTTGACCCGCGCACGCGCCTCGCGGGCATAGGCCTGATACATAAAGTCGCGCTCCTCGTCGGTGACCATTTCGAGGGTGAGCTCGTCGTGATTGCGCAAAAAGACCGCCCACTGACAGTTTTCGGGGATCTCCGGGGTTTGCTCCAGAATATCGACGATGGGAAATCGATCCTCCTGCTGCAGGGCGAGGAAGAGGCGGGGCATGACCGGGAAATGATAATTCATATGGCATTCGTCGCCGTCGCCAAAATACTCCGCGGCGTCTTCGGGCCATTGATTCGCCTCGGCCAGCAGCATGCGATCCTCGTATTTCGCGTCCACATGGGCGCGCAGTTGCTTCAAGAAGGCGTGGGTCTCGGGCAGGTTTTCACAATTGGTTCCCTCGCGCTCGTAAAGATAGGGCACCGCGTCCAGGCGCATGCCGTCCACGCCCATATCCAGCCAATAGTCGAGCACCTCAAAAAGCGCCATTTTGACCGCGGGATTATCAAAATTGAGGTCGGGTTGATGGTTATAGAATCGATGCCAGAAATAGGCGTTGGCCACCGGGTCCCAGGCCCAATTTGAGTTCTCGAAATCCTGGAAGATTATGCGCGCTTCCGGGTAGCCGTTGGGGTGGTCGCTCCAGACATAAAAGTCGCGCTCAGGGCTGCCAGCCGGGCTGCGCCGGGCGCGTTCGAACCATGGATGCTTGTCCGAGGTATGATTGACCACCAATTCGGTAATGACCCGGATTTCGCGACGATGTGCGGCGTCCAGAAACGCCTTAAAATCACTCATGGTGCCATAATCAGGATGAATGCTGCGATAGTCAGCGATATCATACCCGTCGTCGCGCAGGGGGGAGGGGTAAAATGGAAGGAGCCAGATGGCGGTCACGCCGAGGTCTTGCAGGTAATCGAGCTTTTGTCTCAGGCCGCAAAAATCCCCGACGCCATCGCCGTCGCTATCATAAAAGGTGCGCACGTGAACTTCGTAGATGACGGCATCTTTATACCACTGAGGATCTTTTTCAAACGCCACTGTCGGGTCCTTTTGATGAGGTATTCGGAGTTTGGAGCGCGCTGCCAGCGGTTCAATAATAGTAGTCAAAATCATGCTCGTTTCGCGGGCGCTCGCCGATTCGGAAGATATGCACCGGGCAAGTTTTGGGATTGAGTTCGACATAATTTCGCCGCCCACGCCAGATATAACGGGCGTCGTCGACGAGATCGTGGATATGAAAATGGCGCTGCGGGTCGAGGTCGAGCGCATCTAAATCGAGCTCAACCATGGCGGCCTGGGTGTGCTCGGTATTCAAATTCGCCACGACCAGAATAAAATTATCGTGCTCGTCGGAGCGCTTGCTAAAGACGAAGATATTGTCGTTATCGGCGCCGTGAATCGTGGTGTTGCGGTTTTGTTGCAGTGCGGTATTGGCGGCGCGTATGCGGTTCAACAGGCGAATGAAATCGGTGATATTGGGCGTTTGATTCAGGTTCCACGCGCGCAGTTGGTATTTCTCGGAGTCCAGGTATTCTTCGCTGCCCGGGTGGCGCGCGACATGCTCCATCAGCTCGAAGGCGGGACCGTAGATGCCGTAATTCGAGCTCATGGTCGCGGCGAGTGCGGCGCGCAACATAAAGGTCGCCGGGCGGCCGCTTTGCAGGGTCTCGTGGAGAATATCGGGCGTGTTGGGCCAGAAATTCGGTCGCATGAAATTCAGGACTTCCGGGCGCGTCAGCTCCCAGAGATACGCGCTGAGTTCGTGTTTGGAGTTTCGCCAGGTGAAGTAGGTATAGGATTGGGAAAAGCCCAGCTTCGCCAGCCGGTGCATGACCGCGGGGCGCGCGAAAGCCTCGGCCAGAAAGATGGTCTCCGGGTAGTCGCGCTTGATCGTGGGGATGAGCCACTCCCAGAAGGCAAAGGGCTTGGTATGCGGATTGTCGACCCTGAAGACGCGCACGCCGCAATCACACCAATGCGAAAAGATGCTCGCCAACTCCACCCACAGCTCGCGCCACTGCTCGGTTTCGAAGTCAAACGGGAAGATATCTTCATACTTTTTAGGCGGGTTCTCGGCGTATTGTATGCTTCCATCGGGACGGGTACGAAACCACTCGGGGTATTCGGTGACATAGGGGTGATCAGGGGAGACCTGCAGGGCGATATCCAGCGCGATTTCGAGGTTAAGCGTTCGGGCATAAGTCATGAAGCTCTTGAAATCGTTGAGGTTTCCGAGTTCAGGGTGGACGGATTTGTGTCCGCCTTCGGCGGCGCCGATTGCCCAGGGACTTCCGACGTCGTCGGGCGCGGCCTGGATGGCGTTATTGGCGCCCTTTCGATGGGTGCGTCCGATGGGGTGGATGGGGGGCAAATAGACGATATCAAATCCCAGATCCGCAATATAATCGAGGCGCGCCAGGCAATCTGAAAGCGTCGCGTGCTCGGGTTGCTCCCCGGCCGGCATGCTGCTCGGGACGAGGGGGGAGCGGGGGAAGAATTCATACCAACTTGAGAAGCGCGCGCGCACCGGTTCGACCTGGACCGCCAGATCGTCGGGGTAGCGGCTGATATGGCGGCGCTCGGCCCACGCGCGCATGGTCTCGGCCAGGGGCTCTTGTAGGGCGAGCGTTGCGCGCTCGGTTTGAGTGAGGCGGGGGGTTTCAAGCTGGGCGGCATAGGCGGCCAGTGACGCGGCCGAAGCGGGGGCGTCCGCCTGTTGCGCGCTCGCCTGGGCGGCGCGAATCATGGCCGCGCCAATGCGAAGATCGACGTCGATATCCTGGCCCGCGCGCACCCGCTTTACCAGGTCATCGCGCCATGTTTTAAAGGCGTCAATCCACGCGATGACGGTGAAATAATAGGTCCCCAACTCGGGGAGCTCAAAGGATGATTCCCAGTGGTCCCAGCCGTCCGTTGTCATGAGTTTTTGGGACCAATGCTCGTCGGATTGATGGCGCCATAAAAGCGCGCAACGCGGCTGGTCATGCCCGTCGCAGAAGGCGCGCGCGCGCACCTGTACCGAGTCCCCCACGCAGCGTTTGACCGCGTATCGCCCGGCATCGACGGTGGGTTCAACGCGCTCGATCTGCACGCGTTTTCGGCCTTCTGCGGGAAGCGCTTCGGTGGGTGCTTGCGCGCGTTCGGGCTTATGCGGCGGGTGTTCTGAAGAGAATATATGCATGGAATCCGGCGATGAGTCGGCAAAATAGAAGTTATCGGTGCGGGTATTGAACCCGAGCGCCTCTCCCACGTGCAACGACCCCGCGCAGGTAATGCTGAGTGAATAAAAGGGTAGTCACGCGCGATTGGCGGGCAAGCCGATGATGCGAAATAGTTTTGCCCGGGGCACGAATTTGCCAGGCGGGGGATTCCACGAAGGCCCGGGTAAAGTGAGAATAATGGGGAGATGCCCTTGTCATCGTTTTTTTGATGCCTAAGTTGGCTTGCGAGGTAAAAAATTGTTGAAGTTATTATTCTGACGTTTCAATCCCCTGGTCATTACGTTGTAGCCGTATGGGTTCGTTCGCCGAAAGTCACTCGCTACAGGATGCATTGTGCCCTCGAAAAAGCCTTTAAGTTCAGCAGGTTGCCTTCCTTCGACACCTTCCGATACCGTGAACGGGTTTGCCTGCGTCGCGCAGCCCGGCCGCCACAAATCCGCATCGGATGGGGTGGCGATTGTATCCAATCGATTGCCGACAATTCTGGAGTTCGAGCCGGCGGCCAAGCAGTGGTCGGGCCGGCGTGGGTGTGGCGGGCTGGTCTCGGCGATGAACCCGATTTTGGAGCAGCGCGGCGGAATATGGGTGGGGTGGCCGGGCATGATTCAAGAGGATGCGCGCGGCCATGAATCGCGCCTGGAGGAGTTGCTCGACAGCCTTGGCCAGCAGGCGGGATATACCCTGGAGTCGGTGATGCTCAGCGCCGACCAGGTGCGCGACTATTATGGCGGCTTTGCCAACTCGGTGCTCTGGCCGCTCTTTCATGGCTTCCCGAATCGCTGCGATTTTAACCCCCGCTATTGGACCTCCTATTTAAAGGTCAACCGGCGTTTTGCGGCGACGCTGGTGGATACGCTCGGGCAGGCGCAGCCGGTCTGGGTGCATGATTATCATCTGCTGGTCGTCGCGGAGATGCTGCGCGGCATGGGGTTTGAGGGGCGTATCGGGTTTTTTCTGCATATCCCATTTCCGGCCCTGGAGAATTTTATCAAGTTGCCCTGGCGAGCTGAGTTGATGCGGGCGCTGCTGGCGTTTGACCTGGTCGGGTTTCAATCGGCGCGCGATAAACGCAACTTTTTGGAATGCGTCGAGCGCCTGGTTCCGCATGCCTCGATTTCGCGGGTGGCCGCGACAAGCACGCTGCTTCTGGACGGCCCGGCGGCCAGGCGTGTGACGGTGGGGGTCTTTCCGATCAGCATCGATTTCCAGGATTTCGAGCAGCGCGCCTGCTCCGAGGCGGTGGGCAAGTATATCGACGGGATGCGGCGCGATTTCGGGGAATCAAAGATATTTCTGGGCGTTGATCGGCTGGATTATACCAAGGGCCTGGTCGAGCGATTCCACGCCTTTGAGATGCTCCTGGAGGAGCATCCGGAGCTTTGCGAGCGGGTGGTACTCTTCCAGCTCGTGGTGCCAAGCCGCGAGAATGTGCCCGAATACCGCGCCCTGAAGCGCGAGATCGACCGCGTCGTCGGGCGAATTAACGGGCGCTTTAGCACGCCGAGTTGGCAGCCGATCCACTATCTTTATAATACGGTGAGCATTGAGGAATTAACCGCGCTATATCGCATCGCAGCCGTGGCGGTGGTGACCCCGCTATGTGACGGGATGAACCTGGTGTCGAAGGAGTTTTGCGCCTCTCAGATCGAGGGAAATGGCGTCCTGGTTCTCAGCGAGTTCGCCGGGGCGGCCGACGAGTTTCACCGCGACGCCTTATTGGTCAACCCCTATGATATTGTGGGTTGCGCGCAGGTTTTATACCAGGCGGTGACCATGGAGGCCCCGGAGCGCGCCCGACGCATGGGGCGGCTTCGAAATCGCGTCAAGACCCATCATGTTTTTGGGTGGGCGAACCAATTTGTCGAGAGTCTCCATGAGCCCAATACCCTGGTGGAGGTGTCGGATACCGAATATTTGCCCACCATCGATACCGGCGAATTCGCGCAAAATCTCTTTATTCCGCCGCCAACATTTGATCCATCGGAGCGCCCGTCGCTTTGAGAGTGCGCGC
>Ga0209075_1001464_pt1 | contig 22162 bp, 15 predicted proteins | sample Stecom2011_FD_187523 | JGI IMG/M metagenome (GOLD analysis project Ga0209075, IMG submission 187523) | Agricultural soil microbial communities from Utah to study Nitrogen management - Steer compost 2011 (SPAdes) (version 2) | ecosystem: Environmental > Terrestrial > Soil > Agricultural land...
CCTTCTTTGTAATAGTAAAGGTTGTATCGCCCATAGTAAATTCCACCTTATCAAAAATAGGTACTGTTACAATGTACTCTGGATCCGCCGGAGAGAATGAATATAAACCCATGGCATTCATCACATACCACGCAGAGAGACTTCCTTCATCATCCATACCTGCATATGCTAAACCTTCTTTTCCCATAGCATAATAATCGTTCATGATGATATCAATTTTCTCTTGAGCCTTTTCGGGTTTGCCCACAAAGTAATAATAATATGAAATTCCTTGCGATGGTTGGTTACCAACGCAGTACTGTCCAAACCAACCTGTCATATTGTCTGCCTCATAACCACCGAAAGGTGTGCTAAACAATTTATCTAATTTAGCTTCAAAAGCATCTTTACTCGGGAAAAGAGATACCAGACCATTAGGATCTTGAGGGGCAAAAAATGTTGACATCCACCCATTTGATTCGCGATACATATAAACATAATAAGGAATGCCCGGATCGTAAGGAGTAACCCAAGAACCGTCTTCCCAGCGGGCACGAAGGAATTGTGTACTCTCATCGAATAGATTACGATAGTTCTTAGAACGATTCATCAGCAACTCATAATTTTCATTATCGCCCAGCTCCTTTGCCAATAATGCAACGGCATAATCGCTATAGGCATACTCAATGGTTTTTTGAACCGATGCTTTAGCCTCATCCTCTTCGGTTTTTACAGTTGGGTTAGCTACGCGATTCTCTGCAATCCATCCCTGTCTGCGATATTCATCACCATATTTTCGTCCGCCACGTTTGCCATCTACCCACGAACGAGTAGCATTGTTCAACGAGAACTGGTATGCTTTATTGATGTCGAAATCGCGAATACCTCGCATGTAACTACCGGTTACGAATGAAGTGCTGAAATCACCATGGAATCCGCTACTCAGAAATCCTGAATTCTCTGCTCTATGGATGTCGCTACGGATTATATTAGCCACCAATTCAGGTTGTAACATCTGGAGAATCACCAATTTATTTGCATAGGTATCCCAATAGTTGTTGCTTGAGTAGATGGTTTCATTCTTTTCTACATCTACATCACTGCGTAAATTAGGATTTTGCATTACACGATACAATCCACTATAGAACAGGCTCTTTTGCAATTCTGTTCCACCGCTAACTTTTACCTTTGATAGTGCTTCCTCCCATGTCTGATCTGCCAACTCCCTCACCTGGTCGAATGTCTTATCTAGAATCTCCTTTTCCAAATTCAGTTTTGCCTTATCGATGCTGGTGTATGAAAATCCAATCTGCAATTCAATAACCTTATCTCCATCTGCAAAATCGATTATAGTAAATTGTTCGCGTGCATTTTCGACAGTGCGAGTGCCTGTTATATTCTGATTGGCAATAGCATAGAAATACATACCATTCTGTGAACCTGTAAATGTTTTATCATCCACCTGCTCAAATGTCCATCTTGCATTACCGGGGCGTACGCTGTTTGTTCTGGAAAGATTCATCATAATGTGCTTATCCTTAGCAGACTTAAATGTGTGGCGATGGTAAGCACTGCGATAGTTTACAGTCAGTTCAGAAGTCACCTTATATCTGTCTAGGTAAACTTTATAATAGCCAGCCTGAGCCACCTCATTTTTATGGCTATATGCTGAAGCGTAGTTATCGGGATTAAATTTACCTGAAATGGGAAGTGTTGGGAAATGACCCTGACCCCAATGACCGTGACTTGTATGGAAGAATCCATAAATGGTTTGATCTTCATATTGATAACCGGTGCCTGATCCCCAACATGTTACAGGTGAAGCTTGAACCATTCCATGAGGCATGGCTGCACCGGGGTAGGTCTCTCCACCCCATGCTCTTGTTTTACCTTGTGCGGGACGGCGACCTTGCTCTGTGAGCACAGTTCTATAAATTGGGCTTTCGCTCATTTCATATCCCAAATCCTTCTTATCCCAAAGTGTAGTGGTACCAAACAGCGGATTCACATATTTTGTTACATCTCCCGCCGAAACTAAGCAGCAGTTTGCATACCCAACTAACATTCCTGCTATCAAAGTTTTTAAAATAAATCTTTTCATCTCTAGTATTTATATAATTGTTTAAATATTCAATTAAGTTGCCGGTAGTGTCCATTTCTTCAAGATTCAAAGAAGGATTTGGTGTATACCAATTAGCCACCATATCGACGCCTCACACTATTTGCTCCTTCGGTAAAGAATGTTTGTTGCATGCAAAGGCTAGTAAAAGAATAGAGGCAAGTTAAATCTGTGTAAAATTAAATCTTTTCAAAAAAGTAGTATATTTGTAAAATGACGATTATAAAATAAAAAACATAAAAGTTTGCTATTAAATGACTACTTCTACAAAATAAACTAATTATAATCATAAACACATGAAGAAAACGATTTTTTTGTTGATTGCTCTGTTCTGTTTATCAGCTTCAGCCAAGAATTTACCAAAAGACTCCAAGACAAGTTTTGCAAAAACAGTGCTGCAACCCTATGTGGATAAAGGTCAGCTAGCCGGCGCAATTAGTGTATTCTACAATGATGGCGTGCAGGAAACCTGCTACATAGGTTATGCCGATGTCTCAAAAAAGCGTCCAATAAAGATGGACAATGTATTTATGCAATGTTCACAAACAAAAGGATTTTGTGGAGTGACAATTGCCAAACTGGTAGAAGAGGGCCGTATTTCACTCGACGACCCTGTTTCAAAGTATCTTCCGGAGTTTGCTGAATTATGGGTGTTGGACGAATCAAATGATAGTGTCAAGACCTTACATAAGGCAAAGAACGTGCTTACTATCCGCATGGTGCTCAACCATACTGGAGGCTTCCCATTCGAAATTAGTGCCAAGCAGCCCAACATCAGGGGTGGCGGATGGTCTGGAGGAGCTCCTCTTCGCCAAACAGCCTCCATCGCCGCCGCATCGCCCATTATGTTCGAGCCTGGTACCAGCGAGCTCTATTCTAATACCGGAATTGACATTGGTGCAGCTATTGTTGAGGTAGTTACAGGAATGAAGTGGGAAGAATATCTCAAGCAGGTGGTGTTAGATCCATTGCGAATGAAGTCCACATGGTTCTGGCCTACCGACAAACAGCTAAAGAACAAGGTCGAATTATATTTTAACAAAGAGAATGCTCCAGCTGAGTGGCGTGAAGAAATGCAATGGCAGCAACGACCTTATAACGACTCCCATGTATTTGCTTCTGCAGGTGCAGGCCTCTGGACTACAGCCAATGACCAATTAAAGTTCTATAAAATGCTGATGAATCTTGGCTTGGGAGAGAATGGCGTACGCATCTTGAAAGAAGAAACAGTTAAGAATCTCCTCGCAGTCTCCACCCGTCCGAAGGGTCTGGGCGGCTATTCATTGGGATTATCAGCACCAGAACAAGACAGTGAAGACGCTTGGTTTGGTCATGGTGGTGCTTGGGGCACTAACTGTACTGTTAATTGGCACAAGAAACAGCTTAAGCTCTGGGTGGTCCAATCCGCCGGTGGAGAACAGCCATGGCTTGCCGAAATAGACAAAGCTGCAGAGAAGTTCTTCTCACAGCCTTTAAGTAAATCTGGTGTTGATGCATATACTGGAAGGATGAAATAATACATATTTGAAATATTATATGAATAAAAATGTATTATTTGTAAGATAGTAGTGGAGCGTATGTAGCCATTGGAAAACAAAAAACCCTACAATACGCTGATATTGTAGGGTTAATCATACTTTTTTTGCCTATTGGCTTTTGGTTAATTGTGGAGCTGGAGGGAGTCGAACCCTCGTCCAAACGAGGAAGCAATTTGCTTTCTACATGCTTAGCTTCATTTTAATTGTCGGGTATGAGCGCGACTGAAGCCACCAAACTCAAACCTTATCTTTTTAATTTCAGAAAGGGGCCAAAGCCTCCCCTAACCTATCTCCGATTTATCTGCACCACCATATCGGAACGCTTCGAAGCCACAGCTTCCGGGTGATGTCTTGTTCTGCCACCTAGTGGCTGAATTAAGCGTTAACCTACTATACTTCGGTTACGCAGCAAGAGCGTAATTGTTATTGCCAGTTAATGGTATGCTAATTGAGATTAAAGTGCAAACTAACAACGCACTGCATGCTTACAAACCTCTTCTACCCGCTGTCAAAACCAGACAGCCCCATAATATTAAAGAACAAATGCAATTAGTATAAACTTATTGCGACAATTAAGATGCAAAACTAGGTAAAAGGTTTAATCTGACAAAATAATAAACAGAAATAAAAAGAAATATAATTCTACAACTCTATTCTTGTATAACTAAAAACGAGTCGTTTATTTAATGTTATAATGTTGTTATAGGGTTATATTTTTTTTGATTACTTTTGTACGATGATGAAAGAATCGATTGCAGAGAACAAAAATCAACTTTTTTATTACTCATTATACGCATCACTTATACTTGGTGTATTTTGGGTTGTAAAATACTTGTTAATTATTATAGGTAAGGATTATGCTGTTACAAGCTATGTTGGCAATTTCCTAAGTATTGGCACTCCTATGATCTTGTTATACTACCTTGTTAAGTATAATAAATGGTATAACGATAATGAGATGAGCTTTGTACATGGTATTCAGTTTTCAATTTTGATGTTTTTCTTTGCATCAATACTAGAAGCTGTTGCTGTTTTTATTCATGTAAACTGGATAGACCCTATGTTTATATCAAACTTCTACAGCAGTATTACAGCACTGGCAGAATCATTGAATTTAAACCAGGCTCTTACAGCTCAACTTGCAGAACAACCATTGCCATCTTCGTTCAGCTATGTATTAAATAATATAATATTAGGAGATGTTTTTATAGGTCTTCTCCTTTCATTACTTATTGTTCCGTTAGCTAGAAGAATAAAGCCGCAAAAAGAAACTTAAATATATAATATAATAATGGATATATCTGTTGTAATACCATTGTATAACGAGGAGGAATCGCTTGTAGAACTGCATGACAGAATAAGAGAAGTTATGCGGATAAACGATTATTCTTATGAGATTATCTTTGTGGATGATGGAAGCACCGATAAATCGTGGGAAGTAATTACCAATCTTAGAAATGAATCGGAGTACGTAAAAGCAATTAAATTTAGGCGAAATTATGGTAAATCTCCAGCACTGCATTGTGCTTTTGAAAAGGCATTAGGAGATGTAATAATTACAATGGATGCAGATCTGCAAGATAGCCCCGAGGAGATACCTGAGTTGTATGAAATGATAGTTAAAGGCGGATATGACTTGGTTTCGGGATGGAAAAAGAAGAGATATGACAATAAATTAACCAAAAATATACCATCTAAAATATTTAATGCAACTGCAAGAAAGGTGTCCGGAATAAAGTTGCACGATTTTAATTGTGGCTTAAAATCATATTCAAAATCTCTTGCAAAAAGTATTGAGGTTTATAACGATATGCATAGATACATACCGGTATTGGCTAAAAATGCCGGCTTTACTAAAATTGGCGAAAAGGTTGTGCAGCACCAGGCGCGTAAGCATGGGAAAAGTAAATTTGGGTCGAGCAGGTTCTTTAATGGATATCTCGATCTTGTAACTCTTTGGTTTCTGAATAGATTTGGCAAAAAACCTATGCATTTCTTTGGCATATGGGGAAGTGTTATGTTCTTTATAGGATTTATTGCAATTATATTGGTTGGAGCCAAAAAATTGTATGACTTGCATTATAACAATCCATATCAACTAGTTACAGAGTCGCCATATTTTTATATTTCTCTTACAATGATGATTCTTGGAACTCTCCTTTTTCTGGCTGGCTTTTTAGGCGAACTAATTTCGAGGAACTCTCCTGAGAGAAATCAATACAGGATAGAGAAAGAGTTTTATTAATAAATTGGTCATCTTATATGCTAATTGATTAATCATTATGTTTCCAAAACTAGTTTTAATCTATTGAAAATTAAAGCAATATTATGGAGCTTAAAAACAACCCAGTTTTAATGGTGAAGAAGTGTAATTTCTATTTGTTACTTTTCTCTGTTTCCTTACTTTTATCGTGTAATGCGGATGGTAAAAAAAAGGCATATACTGATTATTTTCAGGAGTATGGAGAAATATTTACTACATCGTATAATATAAAATATGCTTATAGTAGGTCGCTGAAGAGCGAAATAACTGATGAGTTAGAAAGATTCGACCACTCACTTAATCCGTTTAAAAAAAACTCAGTAATATCTAAAGTTAATAATAATGAACCTGTTGAGCTGGACTCATTTTTTATTAATGTATTTAATAAGTCGGTTGAAGTATCACAAAACAGTAATGGTTATTTTGATATTACCGCATCGCCATTAATAAATGCATGGGGGTTTGGATTTCAGAATATGGATAGTGTAACTCCTGAGTTGATAGATAGCCTCAAACAATTTGTGGGGTATGAAAAAATAGCAATTAACAGCAGTGGTGAGGTTGTTAAAACAGATTCGAGAGTTCAAATAAATACCTCTGCTATTGCTAAAGGATACTCATGTGATGTGATTGCAAATCTTTTGGAACGTCATGGTGTGGAAGATTATATGATTGAAATTGGTGGAGAAGTAAGTGCTAAAGGTGTAAATGAAAAAGGTATATGCTGGCGAATTGGTGTAGATAAACCAAATGATGAGATACTATTTATTGAGCACGAACTCCAAACTATTATTTCTCTTTGTAACAAATCTTTGGCAACCTCGGGAAACTATCGTAATTATTATGTAAAAGATGGCAAAAAATATGCTCATACTATTAATCCAAAAACAGGTTATCCTACAGAAACAGATATTTTGGGTGCCACGGTTATAGCCGACGACTGTATGACTGCTGATGCTTATGCAACGGCATTTGTTGCTATGGGTATTGATAAATCTGTAGAAACAGCTAAAGAGCTTGATGGTGTTGAGTATTATTTTATCTTCGGCAATGAAGATGGTTCTTTTGGCACTATATATTCTGAAGGTTTTGAACAGTTTATTTCCGAAAAATAAAATTGAGCTTTATGTATGATATAAATACTGAATATAGCTATATTTTTCAAATGTCTCCGCTTGAAGAAAAGGAGCTAATTATTTATTATAATATATATGATACAATATATGGCAAAACATTGATAGCTTCAACTGATATTGGAGTTTGTTTTGTTGCCCTGGGCGAAGAGTCTTTTATGATTGAAGAGTTACATAACGAATATGGCAAGGCTAAACTTGAAAAGGAAAATATTAATATTCACAACAAAATCATCTCACTTATAGAGAATCCATCGTCTTTATTTAACATAACCTTTCATATAAAAGGCACTGATTTTCAGATGAAAGTATGGGAGGAGTTGTTGAAGATTCCTCATGGAGATAGAAGAAGCTATAAAATTATTGCTGAGAATATAGGAAAACCTAAGGCTGTAAGGGCCGTTGGAACTGCCGTTGGACAAAATCCAATCTCATGTCTCATCCCTTGTCACAGAGTCATACGTTCTGACAACTCACTTGGCGGATATCGATGGGGTCTCGACATCAAGAAAAAACTACTTGAAAATGAGTCTTTAAATTATAATCAATAATACATTTTTGCACAATTTTTTTATGAATAGAACAATAAACTATATGAGGAATAACTACTTACGAACTGTCTTATTAAATGTGTTTTTAATTACACTTACAATCAACACCCTATCGGCACAAGAAATCAATTCTGATTCATTTCCTAACGTAAAGTTTGATGGATCTTTAAAAAATAAATATGAGTATGCAATTGACAATGATATGTCGCGCTTCTCTGTACGTAACTCACGAGTTGGTGTAAGTGGTAATGTAAATCATTTTTCAGGATATCGTGTACAATTAGAACTTAGCGACGAAGGAGAGTTTAAAGTACTTGACCTAAGTGGAACGATAAAACCGGCTAAAGGTCTTTCATTTACTTTTGGTCAAACAGGTATTCCTCTTTTCAATTCATATATTACGAGTCCTTCGGATATGATGTTTGCAAATAGAACATTTCTTGGTAAATATTTCATAAGTACACGTGATTTAGGGCTAAATGCTAAATATAAATTCAATGTGGGTGTGGTGCCTACAAATCTTGAGTTTGGAATTTATAACGGTAATGCTATAAATGATCCGGTATGGAAGAAAAATCTGTCGTATGGTGGGCGAATTGAACTGGGTAACATGGATGGTTTGAGGTTTACGGCTAAATTCTACGATTATCCAAATACAGATTCTCTACATTACTTGATCTACGGAACTGATCTTCGCTATGAGAAAAACAATTTCAAGATTGAAACTGAAGTAATGAAGAGGGAAAGTAAAACTGAGTTTCATAAAGATCTTCTATCTTATTATATTCAAGCTGCTTATAAGATTCCAGTAAAATCTGAATACTTCGACTATATTTTACCTGCAGCTAGATGGGATGCTATTGACGAAAGATTTGACGTAGACGGGTTTGATGTAAACAGATTGACAGTAGGGTTAGGATTTAATCTTGCTGGAGAGATATTCGACTCTATAATTAGATTAGATTACGAGTGGTATGCCGTAAACAACAATATGTCAATATTTAGCGTAAATGATCAAATGGATTCGGATAAGATTACGCTCGAGCTATTGTTAACTTTTTAATATCAATTTGAAGAAAAACATTTTTTAATATAAACTCATTATTATGAACAAGGTAGTATTATTTCTAAGCGTCATCTTTTTTGGGATAACCTCTTGCACCGTAAACAATTCACCAAAGATGCTTTTTGATGGTGAGAGTATAGATAATTGGCATACTATAGGAGACGTAACTGTGGAGAATAGTGTATTGTCGCTTAACGAAGGAGCTTCTTTAACACTGAAAAGTGGTAATTACAGTGATTTCTATCTTAAAGTTAAAGCAAGGATAAAGGGTAATGGTAAAGGTTTTATTGCTTTCCATTCAGATAGCCCGGAAACTGGATACAGGGTTGCACTTAATAATGATCTTGAGAGTTCAGAATGGTGGACCAAAACAGGAAGTTTACTTTCGGTAAGAAACTTAACTAAATCGATTGTAAATACAAACGAGTGGTTCGATTTAGACATACGTGTAGAAGGAAAAGGCATTACTGTTTCTCTTAATGGCACTCCGGTTGTTGAATATATCGAACCAGCTTCAACCTTTCGCACACCTGAACATGCAACAAAACTTCTTTCGAGCGGAAAGTTTGCAATTCAAAGTACAGAGGGCACATTAGAATTTAAATCTATAGAAGTTGCACCTATAAGCTCAACAGTAGATATAGCTCAACAACAAACATTGGCTATAGACGAAACAACAGACCATATTATTAAACTACATCAAGAGAATTTCCCCGTTCTCGATTACCATGTTCACCTTAAAGGACTAACTGCAGATGAAGCGGCTAAACAGGCACGTAAATATGGAATTAACTACGCTCTTGCTCCTAATTGTGGTGTAGGGTTTCCTATCACAAACGATGAAGAGGTTTTGGCGTATATTGAAGAAATGACTGGTCAGCCGTTTATACAGGCTATGCAAGGTGAAGGACGCGAATGGCCTCAAACCTTTTCTGCAGAAATAAGAGATATGTTTGATTATGTTTTTACTGATGCTTTGACATTTACAGATACTAAAGGTCGCCGTACTCGTCTATGGATTCCGGAAGAGGTGTTTATAGAAGATGAACAGCAGTATATGGATCTTATAGTACAAAAGATTGTTGATGTTATGCAGGAGCCGATGGATGTTTATGTGAATCCTAACTTCCTTCCCGATGTAATGAACGATCGTTACGATGAATTCTGGACTGACGAAAGAATGGATAAGGTGATAAATGCATTGGTTGAAACAGATAAGGTTCTTGAAATTAATCATAGGTACGAAATTCCAAATAAAGCTTTTATCCTTAAAGCTAAGGATGCGGGACTGAAATTTACTTTCGGTACAAACAATGCTGATGGCGATTTCGGAAAAATGGAATATTGCATAAAAATGAAAGAAGAATGCGATTTAACTGCCGAAGATATGTATAAGCCGAATATGATAATGTGATCTATCGGGTAGATACTTATAAATAGATAATGATAACAACTAAATTGGGATAATGAATAAAATAATATCCAAAGAATACCTTTCGGAGAGAGTTGTACGATTTGAGGTGGAAGCCCCCTTGATAGCTAAGAGTCGAAGAGCAGGACATTTTGTAATCGTAAAAATTGGTAAAAAAGGAGAAAGGGTGCCATATACAATAGCCTCTGCAGATAAGGCTAAGGGCACAATTACTCTTGTTGTTCAGCGTGTAGGTAAATCTTCTGAGAAGCTTTGTATGCTAGAATCTGGTGAATATATAACAGATATGGTGGGTCCACTTGGTAAGGCTACACATATTGAAAACTTCGGAACTGTAATATGTGCAGGCGGTGGCGTTGGTGTTGCTCCTATGCTGCCTATTATGGAGGCAATGAAAAATGCAGGAAACAGAGTTATTTCAGTTATTGCAGCACGAACTAAAGAATTGATTATTCTGGAGGACCAGGTTCGCGAAAATTCTGATGAAGTGATAATCATGACCGATGATGGTACATACGGTGAGAAAGGATTAGTAACCGATGGAGTAGAAAAAGTTATCCAGCGTGAGAATGTAAACCTTTGTGTAACAATTGGGCCGGCTGTAATGATGAAGTTTGTTGCAAAACTTACAGAAAAATATAATGTACCTACAGTAGCATCTTTAAATACAATTATGGTAGATGGAACCGGTATGTGTGGAGCTTGCAGAGTTACTGTAGGAGGTGCAACTAAATTTGTGTGTATAGACGGACCTGAGTTTGATGCCCATAAAGTTGATTTTGACGAAATGTTAATGCGGTTGAATGCTTATAAATGATTATACGGTAAGATATATGAAAGAGAAATTAAAAATGGAAAGATCTGCTGAGTGGCGCGAAGTCTTACGTAGAAACATGAAGAATAAAGATCGTATTTCTATATCGAGAGTAAAAATGCCTGAGGTTGATGCTGAAATACGAAGAAAAACATATGATGAGGTTAACCTGGGTCTTACAGAGAAGTTGGCAGTAGATGAATCTCACAGATGTTTAGATTGTGTAGATCCAACATGTATAAGTGGATGCCCGGTTGAGATAAATATTCCAAAATTTATAAAAAATATTGAGCGCGGAGAGTATCTTGAAGCAGCTAAAACTTTAAAAGAGACAAGTGCATTGCCTGCAGTATGCGGCAGAGTTTGCCCACAGGAACGACAATGCGAAAACAGCTGCTTTTATACAATAAAGCTCAAAAAAGACCCTGTTGCTATAGGCCATTTAGAGCGCTTTGCAGCCGACTACGAAAGAGAAAGCGGTAAGATGTCGGTTCCAGAAGTAAATCCGTCAAATGGGATTAAAATAGCTGTTGTTGGGTCTGGGCCTGCAGGCTTGGCATTTGCTGGTGATATGGCAAAGTTTGGGTATGATGTTACTGTTTTTGAGGCATTGCATGAATTAGGAGGTGTACTAAGATATGGTATTCCAGAATTCAGACTTCCAAATGATATAGTTGATGTTGAAATTGAAGTATTACATAAAATGGGCGTTAAGTTTATTACTAATTGCATAATTGGTAAAACAATTTCACAGGAGGACCTTTTGGAAGAAGGGTTTAAAGGCATTTTTATTGGAAGCGGTGCCGGATTGCCTAATTTCATGAATATACCCGGAGAAAACCTTATAGGGGTTATGTCTTGCAATGAATATTTAACCCGTGTGAACCTTATGGGTGCAGGTGATCCAGAAAGTGATACACCTGTGTATAAAGGAAAGAGAGTAGCCGTTATTGGTGGTGGAAACACTGCAATGGATGCAGTTAGAACAGCCAGGAGACTTGGTGCAGAAAGAGCTGTAATTATATATCGTAGATCGGAAGCAGAAATGCCCGCTCGCTTAGAAGAGATTAAGCATGCAAAAGAAGAAGGGATTGAGTTTTTTACACTTCACAATCCATTAAAATATGAAGGTGACGAAAGAGGGAGAGTTCAAAGAATGTTACTTCAAAAAATGGAATTAGGTGAACCCGACCATTCTGGAAGAAGACGACCCGTAGCTATTGAAGGTGCAACTAGCTGGATGGAGGTTGATGAAGTTATTGTTAGCGTAGGTGTATCCCCTAACCCACTTATTCCACAGTCATTTTCAGGTTTAGAAATCACCTCTTGGGGTACTATAGTTGTCAATAACGACACAATGCAAACTGCAGATGATATAATATTTGCAGGTGGTGATATAGTTAGAGGTGGAGCAACCGTGATTCTTGCTATGGGTGATGGCAGAAAAGCTGCAAAGTCGATGCATGATCATTTAAAACCCTAATGTTAATTTGCGAGGTTTTTTATTTATAATTATTCATTTCTTTATCATATTACTAAGAATTGACTGTGAAGATATTAGTTGATGCGCATATTCCTTATATAAAAGGAGTAATAGAACAGTTTGGTGAAGTAGAATATCTACCAGGTAATCAATTTACCAAAAAATCTATAAAGGATAAAGACGCACTGATTGTGCGTACAGTAACTCAATTTGGAGAAGAGAATCTTTATGGAAGTAGGGTGAAGATTATTTGCTCAGCTACTATTGGATATGATCATATAGATACTGATTATTGTGAAGCAAATGGGATTGGATGGCGCACTGCTCCGGGATGTAATGCCAATTCAGTGGAACAATATATAACTGCTTCATTACTTCATCTGGCCGAAAAGTATAAACTTAATTTAAAAGATAAAACAATTGGCATAGTGGGTGTCGGCAACGTTGGTTCTAAGGTTGAAATTGCTTGCAATAAGCTAGGTATGAGAGTCCTGTTGAACGACCCCCCAAGAGAAAAACGAGAATGCTCATCATGCTTTGTTGATATAGAGACTATAAAAAGAGAGTCTGACTTTATTACTTTTCACACACCTTTAGTTAAAACTGGCGAATATAAAACATTTCATTTGGCAGATGATAGTTTCTTTAATGAGGTGTTGCGCAGACCATATATATTAAATGCTGCTCGAGGAGGTGTTACTAGCAATAAATCACTTAAAGAAGCTATTAAAAACAATAAAATATCGGGTGCAGTTATTGATTGCTGGGAAAATGAACCAGATATAGATCGTGAACTATTAGAACTAGTTGATATTGCTACCCCTCATATAGCAGGTTATTCGGCAGATGGAAAATGGACTGCTACACGTATGAGTATTGAGAATTTAATAGAATTCTTTAATTTGCAAATTAAACCTGCATACCTTGAGCTTCCTAATCCTTTTGAGCCTATTATCGACTTGCGGAAAGTTTCAGAAGATAATCAACTCTCACATGCAGTTTGGCAAAGTTATAATCCGTTAAAGGAGAGCGAATTGCTAAAGTTGCACCCCGAGAAGTTTTATTGGTTCAGATCTAACTATCCGTTACGCAGAGAATATCATGCATACACTATTGCAAATGCAACAGATTCAACAAAAGAGATCTTAGTGAAATTAGGTTTTAAAGTCCATTAAACCAATTAAAATCTACTGGAAAGTATTATTAATTTATTTTATAAAAGTAGGTGTGATATTTTAATTATTTATTTGAAAAATAGAACTGTAAACTTTTTTTTTCAGACAAAAAAAAGGTAAATTTGCACAAACATAAAAATCAATGACAACTGCACCTTTTTAAGCGTAAAATATTTAGAATTAATTTATAATATACACATCATGAAAAGATTTTCTCGTTTATTATCACTAGTACTTTTACTAGGTGTAGCCCTATTTGCAACATCTTGTAGCAGTAAGTTAAAACCTCTTTCGCAAAACAATTTCAATGTTACACCATCTCCACTTGAAACAGTAGGAAATCAAGTTCCAGTTACTATAAATGGAACCTTTCCAGAGAAATGGTTTAATAAAAATGCAATTGTTACTATTACACCTGTTTTAAAATATGGTAACAACCAAGAACTTACAGGCACACCCTACAGTTTTCAAGGCGACAATATTTCGGGCAATAGAATTGCTGTAAGTCATAACAGAGGTGCAAATTTTACAATAAATAGCACTTTCCCTTTTGAAGAAGCAATGCGATCTTCTGAACTATACCTAAGATTTGATGGAAGGGTTAAAAACAAACGTTCTAACCTTCCCGATTTAAAGGTTGCTGATGGTGTTATAGCTACTTCAGCCCTTGCAAGCGTTGCAACTACAACTCCTTCTGTTGCCCCTGATGGATTCCAAAGAATTATTCAAGACACACAGGAAGCAAACATTATGTTTGTTATTCAACAGGCTAATCTTCGTCAGAGTGAACTTAACAAGCAAGATATGGCTACTTGGAAACAACGTGTTGAAGAAGCATTTAAAGATCCTAAACAGAACGTAAATGTTGAAGTATCAGCGTATGCATCTCCTGATGGTGGTCTATCGCTTAACGAAAGACTTGCTGCTCAACGTGAGGCTAACACTTCTAATTATTTAGAAAGTGAGCTAAGTAGAAGAAGTATCAATACTGATGTGTTTGCACATTATACAGCTCAAGACTGGGAAGGTTTTCGTCAACTTGTAGCAGCTTCTAGCCTACAAGACAAAGATCTTATCTTAAGAGTTCTCGAAATGTATCCTGACTCAGAAACTAGAGAGAAAGAGATCAAAAACATCTCTTATGTATTCGAAGATATAGCCGATACAATTCTACCTCAACTTCGTCGTTCTAGAATCACAGCAAACATAGAAATTATTGGTAAGTCTGACGAAGAGATTATGACTGCTTGGATGGATAATCCTAAAGAGCTTTCTACAGACGAATTATTATATGCTTCAACTCTTACTGATGATGAGCAAGTTAAAGAGAATATTTATCAGTATGTAACTGCTAACTTCACTAATGATTACAGAGGTTGGAATAATATTGGAACAATGTATTTCAAGCAAGGCGATTATGCTAAAGCAGAACAAGCATTCAACCGTGCAGCACAAGTAAATCCTAACGCTCCTGAAGTTAACATGAACAAAGCTTTATTAGCCTTACTAGAAAATGATTTAACTATTGCAAATGAATTACTTGGTAGATCGGCTGGTGCTGATGGACTAGGCGAAGCTATGGGCTTAATCAATATTCTACAAGGAAATTATAATCAGGCTGTTGGTGCATACGGAAATAGCTACACAAACAATGCAGCACTTGCAGCACTTTTAGTTTCTGATTATAATAAAGCAAAACAGGTACTCGACGCAATTGAAAACCCCGATGCTACAACAGCTTATCTGCTAGCTATAATTGCTTCTAGAACTAATAACTTCAACGATGTTGTTTCTAACTTGAGAACTGCAATTGGTCGTGACAGAACAATAGCTGTTAAAGCTCTTAACGACCTGGAGTTTGCAAAATATCGTACTAACCAAGAGTTTATGTCTTTATTGAATTAAGCTGAGATTTACAATATGTACTGTTAAAATAAATACAGTCTATAATTTAGTATAAAATTAAAAGTGGGCCAATTAGGTCCACTTTTTTTGTTGTAATAATTACAACTCTAATGTATTAGTTCTACTCTCTAATCTCACTTGGCGTTAAACCGGTTCGTTTTTTACAGAAATTGTTGAAGTGCGATAAGTTTTTGAATTTTAATAGCGTGCTAATTTGTTCGTATGTATATATAGTATTCTTAAGCAAATGAATCATCTCTTCCTCCCTAATTTTAAGCATCCACTGCTTTGGAGTTTCGTTAAACTGTTTAATGAAATGACGACTAAATGTTTTTGTGCAATAGTAGCCACACTTTTCGGCAAGTTCAGGTAATGTTTCTGAATTCCTAAAATGCTTCATTACAGCTTCTTTAAAATCTGAGAGATTAGGTTCATTTACAATGACACTAACAATTAAATTCTTTTTTCCATCTCCGCTTATATTCATCTTCCTGCCATCCTTAAAGCTAAGTGTACAAGAATCTATGTTCACAAAGACTGATGATGAGTGAACTGCTTCTTTCATATAATTCATCTATTACTATGCAAATAACAACTATAAAAATTAACTAATTAATTCACCCAGTCCAAACGTATAGCTGTATTTGTCTTTAAATCACTCAAACTTATTTGTTGTCTGTACGTTTCACCTAAATTTGAATACGTAAATGTAATATTTGGATTGTCGGTTGTGTAAGGAACCGTAAAAGTATACTGGCCTGTAGGAGATACAACTATTGAAGCTCCTGTTATTCCTGATATTGTTACAGGAGCATTGTTAGAAACATTAGACCATTCATTTATCCAACTGAGCCAACTGTAGTATCTTCGATTATACTGTATTGTACCATTTATCTTAATAGTATTTGGATAATATAATATCATGCCATCAGCAAAATAATCAGCCTTAAGTGCTACGACTTCTTCATTATTCGATTTATTTGTCTTAAACTCAACTGTTTGCTCCCCCGATTGAGTTGCACGGTAGATATAATGAATCTGATCACCTTCAACTAACATTTCTAATCCGGTTGCAGCTGCATACAAACCTTGTGTGTATATCTTTATGGGCAATGGAAACAGGTCTTCGGGAAAATCATCTGGAATATGAAATCGCAAAGTTGCATTTTGACTTTGACCGCTTGGAAGACCTGCAGGACTTAAATTATTAATTGTTACAGGATCAAATGTGAAAGGTTTTCGCAAAACAACTCGAATAGTTCTGGCCAGATCTCCTTTAGTCACTACAATACGTGCATTGCCATATTCCTCAGGAAGTTGTCCAAGCCCCGTAGCTGTGATAGTTCCTGTTGAGGAATTAAAATTTAGTGAACTGCCATCGAACGAGGTATTCCCAGGTTGAATTGAAACTGTCACTCCTGTATTATCAAAAGTATCGTTGCTAATTTCAGGATAAAATTTAGCCCAGACACTAAATTGCTGATTTGGTTTTGTAAGGATTACTAATGTTTTTTCAACCCCAAGCTTACTGATACCATCAGAGATTATTGGATATTTTTCGATAATTGGGTCAAGAGCAGTATTATTGTGAGAAGCTCCTTCAAGGGCATCATCAAAATTTATATATCCAGACCTTGTTACAGTTTTAATTTTCACTATATAATGATAATTGCGTTCGATATCATACCTGTTCTTATCAGCATCTATTAGGTCTATCTTATAAAAGTATTCCTGACCCTCATATATACCTTTTATAATAACAGTTGTAATTTCGGTTGCAGAAGCATTTTTCCGCTCAAAAAGATATTTTTCGTCGTTTGTTATATCTGATAAAAGAGCAGTATTAAGTGTAATATCTAATGGCTCTATTAAAGTGCCAATAGCAAAACCTGTTGCTAAACTATAAGGAGCAACCGATCCTTTTGTAGGTGTATTGTGAATTGTAAAGCCATTATAGGTAAGTTCTGCAGCTTCATTTATAACACTTATTTTTGCTTGATTACGTAACAGCTCAACAGTTATTCCTTCAAAACAAGTAGATGAAATTCCACTATTTAACTCCACTCGTGACCAGAATGTGACATTATCGGTACTTAACAAAGCCACTACTGAAGCCTCGTTTAAACCGCCAGTATCACTAAAACCTGTCCAGTCGTAATTTGATATAAAATGAACTATTCGTTTATTACTGCTTGATGGAAGTTGTGCAGTAAAAGTTCCACCTGTTTCTGTTTGGTTACTTAGAGTAGCTTGTCTTTTGGCAATGTAGTTGCCATTTTCATCAAAAACAAGCAGATACATATCATTTACACCACCATTGGCACGGGTAACAACAGTTTTAAACTCTGGAATTATAGTGTTAAAACTAACAGCTACTTCCTCGCCCTCCTGTATCTGTTGATCAGGAATTAAAATTACATCCTGCGAGCAGCCTGCAATGATAATCAAGCAAATTAATGATATGGCTTTTATAATTTTACTCATAGCTTTATTGTTTTTACACTGTTAATTTTTAATGTCTCTTATGCAACGGACATATGCTGAAGTTGAGCTTCCATCACTTCCTCTAGTCATACTGTAAGCCCCATTAGCCTGATATGCATCCCAATACCATTTAGCAGTCATTACCAGACCTTGCTCGTTATTACTATTATTTTGTAATTCATCTATATATTTTATTTCAGCTTGTGTGGGTAATCTCCATCCGGTTTTAGCTACTCCTCCTTCAGGCGTTTCTGTATATCTCCTGCACTGATCTTGAGCATTTGCATAATTCTTTGGTAGACTTGCACCAAACTGTGAAGCCATCTCAAATTTTGGAGAAATCATATTAGCTACTTCTGCACTATTTATAGTTTGACCCTGGCTGTCTGTAGGCGGAAATCCCCAAATCAAATCACCTGCTGGAGCTAATGATGTTATAGCATACATATAAGGGTTATTTAAATTACTAGGTAATTGATAACGAATACCCCATGTATTATTGTCTATCATATAAGATTGAACACCTTTAGTTACTGTAAAATAGGTTGCAGGAAGCTGTCTTACATTAACTGTTTCAGTTAAAGGACCATTGGTAATTTGAAACTCGATATCTTTTGGGATGAAGTTAACTGGAATTGTGCTATTTATAGTGATATTTCCCGCAGCAACATTTGGCTGTATTGCTACGGAGGGCATTTGAGACCCAGATGTTATGGTTTCAGTCACTAGTTGTCCTGTAGTAGTACTTACATACGTAAAAGAAGCTTTTAAACTATTAGTTACTAGTGTTACATTAGGGATAGATGAGTTGAAAGTAACAGTATAACTATTTCTATTAGGCATAATCACATTTCTTTCAGAAACAACCAAGTAGTGCGAGCCTTTTATATCAACCAATATTTCTTGGGTACCCCAATTTTTTATAATGTAATTACCAGATACTTCTACCGGAACCTCTGCTATACTTCCTAATATTTTAATTGCTACTGACACTTCGTAAAGGAAATTGCGTTGTAATTTACTCATATACTGAGCCTCGTCGCCAGTTAGATCTCTTGGTGAGATTGGTATACGATATTTGTAGGTTTTTGTTTCATTGTTGCCATCTTTGAGTGGTACAAACAGTTCGATATATGTTTCACGATCGTTTTCACTACTCCAATCGTTTTCGTAGGCATAAAAAGGAGTTTGGGTTGTGTTAACATTACTTGTATTGGATATAAGAGCTGCAACAGATGTATCTTTCCATTCAGATACTGACGGAACTGTACCCTCATCCATTAAAGCTGATTGATCCGTAAAGTGTACCAATCTTGCACTTGCATTTCCATCCTGTGTGTATCCGGGTACTGCAACATCCATCAGTTTAAGTCTTATTTTTGAAGCTGCACGTTTCAGATTTACTGTACCTAATTCCGGACTATTTATATTTACTACTTGGGAGATCATTCCGTCCATAACGAATGATGTTTGAGGTGTACTTCCTCCAGAGGTTGTAAAACTTGAGGTTTGAAATATTATATCTTTTAATGTCTGTAAATTTTCTGACCCTTCAGTTATTGTTGATAAATCTGCAGTGTTATTTGCCACAACATAAATATCAAACGAATTAGTAGTATTATTCACAAAAAGAGCTCTTTTTTCTGCTAGTATAGGTATTGTGGCTTTTTTTGAAGATTCGTCATAAGACAAGTTATTAGTCTTCCATTTAAGTGTTGACCCCTCATAAAATAAAATATCCAAAGAGCTTATTTTATTCTCATTAAATACTCCATCTGCATCTCCTGGTTCTGTAGTTACAGCACGCGTTGTGAGTTTACCAAAAGAAATATTCATAGTAAAACTTTCAGTTTCTGATGGATTAAGATCCTCTACTACATCTCGAACACAAGCCGTTGTAACTGTTAATATAACAGCAATGAGTGTAATAAAAGTATATATTGTCTTTTTCATAACTTATTCTCCTTTAATTACGGGTTTGCCGGCTGTTTAATGATTACTCTGTTTCCAACTCCAATAAAATCACTATCACCTAGTAGTGGTATTTCTGCCCAGTTTCCACCGTATCCTACATTAATGTAGAACTCGGTTGTTTGCTCTTCGTCTCCCGGAGGGTTAATTGCTTTAATTGTAATTTCAACTTCTTCGTCTGTTAATCCCTGGTTTGCTCCAATAAACTTAAACTGTCCTAAAAGTGTGAGGTTGCTCACCCACGATGCTTCAATAGGGCTTGTGAGTTTGAATGTGAATTTCACTTCTCCATTACTGTCAACTGTATAAGTGTGATTCGCAAGGGTTGGAGTAGGATTTATTGTGAATATTCTTTCAAATGAGATAGTTGATTGCAACACATCCCACGGCAACACATTTGTTGTGAGTGTTAGTCCATCAAACTCACCAATATCTATAATTGTGCCGTTTAACTGATAATGATAATTTCTTTTTAATGAATAAAGATGGTTAGAAGGATCAGTCACAGATGAGTTAGGATCACCCTCAATTCCACTTCCTGGTATTGTTATGTTTTCATTTATATAAACTCTATATTTTGTAGGAACACTGTTATATAGAGCTTCAACTTCAAGTTGAGTGGCTTTAGTTATATCTCCATTAGTAAGATTTTCGTAAAGATAAATATTTTCCTTTCCTTCAACTCCAGATGCTGCTGTTTGTAATGATAGAGGAGTGGACAGATTGTGATTCCAATTCCAATTATTAACTCCATTGTTTAAAACTCCATTATCCCAAATTGTTGTTTCTCCAGAGTTATTTAATAATGAAACCTTTGTAATTAATACATCAGCATCGGTATCTTTTTTAAATTGCAAACTTATTTTTGAAGCAATACGAGTTAATATCACATTAGCAGTGTTACGAGTAGGCTCCTCAACTACATCAACAGTAACTCCTGTTTGACTTCCTGTCATAACTAAAGGTAAGCTTAGCGGACCTGTAGTCTCTGAAATCGTTTCAGCCATTATTCCTTTTAGTTCACTCATAGTAGTAACAGAAGCCAATTGAGTTGATAAACCCACACTCTCATTTGCCACTACATAAATATCTTTTACACCTGTTACAACTTCCAGTACAAAAGGATTATTAAACTGATTTTCACCAGAAATAAAAAGCTGGTTGGTCTCTAAAATATCTCCTGTAAAAACAAATATGCGAACCTTAGTAATTGCTTCGTCACCAGTAAAAAGCTGATCACCTGCTGCTCTGGTATTTAATCCATCCATAGCTAAGTTAACTACAATCAGCCCTTTCTCTTCACACATTTCAAGTGCATCATCATGGAAACATGACATTAGTACTGTTAAACATAACGCGATAATTGTTATGACATGTCTGAAGTATGTATGTTTTATATATTTCATAATCATCATCATTGTTTTAGTAGTCTACATACTGATATACAACATTCCAAGGTGTAACTGCGCATAACACTGAAAGCTCTGCTCTGAAATCGATAATAATATTCATAGTCCTTCCCACCACTGGTACAAAAGTATGCCCTTCTGAGTCGCGATCGCAAGTATATATGACATTCCCATTGTAAAGGATATCAACATGCACACTTTGACCAGCATCGGGTGGAAAAGTGTAAAAGATAGATGTTGATAAATCGCCATTAGTTGCAAAACCACAACTGGGGGCATACGAAACTGGATTACCGATGAGATGACCATCCTGATCATACATATCCTTTGACTCATGAAGCACAAAACTATATTCACCTTCAAGATTACTATTCCACTCTTTTAGATGCTTTGCGGTTATTGTAACTCCACTTGTCATTCTGTTAATCTCAACTACGTGAGACTGACCACTCTCTGTTCCTCCATACTCAACCGGAACTGACAGGTTACCACGAAAGAAATCACCCGGAGAGAGAGCAAAACCGCCCTGTTTTTTCAACTTTACATATAAATCAAGCAGGTTTCTCACTGTTTCTATTTTCGAATACTCTAAACTCTCATCCACATTTCCCCATGCTACAAAATAAAGTGATTCATAACCTGGGTAATCAAGTTCAATATTTATTGGTTGCCTTCCTTTTATCTGAGCAGCATTAATTGTAAACCCCTTAACTAATTCATTATTCTGATCAAACACAAATAGGATGGCATTCTTTACTTCACCCGACTCTGTAATATCGTTCTGATCAGCATCTAATGCTTTAATAGTAACCTGAAACGGACGGGGACAATCCGTTAGGT
>Ga0209075_1001465_pt1 | contig 22157 bp, 17 predicted proteins | sample Stecom2011_FD_187523 | JGI IMG/M metagenome (GOLD analysis project Ga0209075, IMG submission 187523) | Agricultural soil microbial communities from Utah to study Nitrogen management - Steer compost 2011 (SPAdes) (version 2) | ecosystem: Environmental > Terrestrial > Soil > Agricultural land...
GGAATCGTAGGTCTAAACTGTGCCTTGTCCCTTCGAAAGAAATATGTGAATAGTAAAATAGTAGTTTTTGAACGAGGAATTTTACCAAGTGGCGCGAGCACAAAAAATGCAGGTTTTGCTTGCTTTGGAAGTATCTCCGAAATTTTAGATGACTTAGAAAGTCATTCAGAAGATGAAGTGGTACAGCTTGTTAAAAATAGAGTTGAAGGGTTACAGTTACTTAGGAATACTATTGGCGATGCTCAATTGGGCTACCAAGAATATGGAGGGTATGAGCTATTTACTGAAAAGGATAAATCTACTTACAATCAATGTACTTCAAAAATGAATTACATTAACAATCTACTCAGGCCTATTTTTGATGAGGACGTTTTTGAAGAAATAGATGATCCATTTGGGTTTGAAAATGTAACTCCAATACTCATTTATAACAAGTTTGAAGGCCAAATAGATACTGGTAAAATGATGCTAGGTCTAATTAAAAAAGCCACAGAAAAAAACATATTGATTGTTAACAGTTCTGAAATTACAGGGATTTCAGATAAACAATTTGGCGTAAACCTTCAGGTTAATTCGAACTTAGAGATTCAAGCTAGAAAAGTTTTTATTGCTACAAATGGTTTTGCAAAACAGTTTTTAAACCAGAACATTAAGCCTGCACGTGCACAAGTATTGATTACAAAACCTATCCCTAATTTAAAATTAAAAGGAACTTTCCATTTGAATAGAGGATATTATTATTTTAGAAATATTGAGAATAGAGTGCTTTTTGGAGGCGGAAGAAATTTAGATTTTAAAACAGAAGAAACCACTCAAATGGAGTTGACCGATTTGATTCAGAATAGACTTGAAGAACTTCTTAATACTGTGATTTTACCAAATCAAACTTTTGAAATTGAACATTGTTGGAGTGGCATTATGGGTGTGGGAGATCAGAAAAATCCAATCGTAAAACCTATTTCAGATAATATCTATTGCGGTGTTAGATTAGGTGGGATGGGAGTAGCTATTGGCAGCACAATTGGAAAACAGCTTTCAGAGTTGATAGATTGAGTGTGTCTTCATAAGGATTGTGTTTTATGATTAAGAAACTATTCGTACTTATATTAAAGGTTTTCCTTTGGTTTATCGGGCTAACGGTGCTTTGGGTATTTGTTTATAAATACGTTCCAGTTCCGTACACGTCATTGATGGCAATTCGAACAATAGAAGGAGATGAAAACTTCCAAATACGTCACGATTGGGTTGCAATTGAAGATATTTCTCCATCACTTCAGTTAGCCGTTATATGTTCCGAAGATCAATCTTTTTTAAGTCATAATGGTTTTGATCGTAAAGCGATTGAAAAGGCTTTAGAAAGCAATGAAAAGGGCAAAACACTCCGCGGTGGCAGTACAATCTCCCAACAAACTGCAAAAAACGTGTTTTTATGGCCTCATCGAACATGGTTTAGAAAAGGTTTAGAAGCATATTTTACAATACTAATCGAAAATCTATGGAGTAAGGAACGCATTCTTGAAGTGTATTTAAACAGCATAGAAATGGGAGAGGGTGTTTTTGGTGCTGAAGCCGCATCACAATATTGGTTTAACAAGCCAGCTAAATCTTTAAAGTCTGAAAATGCAGCTGCAATTGCTTCAATTTTACCTAATCCTAGAAATTATAGTGCCAATCCTCCTGGGCCTTATGTTGCTAAAAGAACGCAATGGGTATTGAGGCAAATGAGATATTTTGGATCTTTTAAACTAGAAAAAATTCAACCCAATGTAGATAAACAAAAGTGAAACTTATGGACTTAAAAGCTCAGTTACTCAAAAGCTGTCAAAATCAAGTTGACTCTCGCTTTTTAAAAATTAAACAAACCATTTTAGATATAGAAGAAGCACTTTTTGAAGAATCTAAAAGCAGTAGTGGTGATAAACACGAAACCGGACGCGCAATGCTTCAAATTGATCGTGAAAATGCTGGGAGACAGCTTCAGGAAATAGAAAAACTATCTGCTATTTTGGGAAGAATCGATATCAAATCTACTTCAGATTATGTGCGTTTAGGTAGTTTAGTGTATACAGATAAGCATATTTACTTCATCAGTCTTTCGATAGGAGCAGTGACTATTGAAGGTGTTCAATATTTCTGTGTTGCTATAAACTCGCCTGTTGGTAGTCTTATAGTTGGAAAGAGAAAAGGAGAAAGCTTTAGTATGAATGGAAATATTCAAACTATAGTAGAGGTTAAATAGTGTTTTGAAATTCTGTTTCTTTAATGAGTTTCGGCATTTTTTCACTCATAGCTAAAAGCCATTTTAATTGTTCTCTTACAAGATGAGCTTCTTCAATTTTTGAATTGAAATCCAACTCTTCAGAGTGTGTTCGAGGCTCTTCTTCTCTCTTTTTTGAAAGGATTATGTTTTTGCCAAATGTAGCTTCAAATATGTCTGTAGATGTTTCAGTCATATTTTTTTCTACAATTTTTTCATTCTTTAAAATAGCTTCTGCTTCCAAGAGGTTTTGAGAGATTCTAGAAGTAACCATTTCGAAATTTTTAGATGCAGGAGTAGTGGGGTTGTTTAGAATATAGGTGCTCAGTGATGCTAATGAAGATAAAAAGGTGTGGTTTAGTACAGCTATTTCATATACTTTATCTAAGTGCTGTTGTTTTGACTTAGGTTCTTGTGTCATTCTTTGAAAAGCAGAGCTTAGATTCGAAATTTCCAAAAAAGATTTTTTTCGGGCTACTTTATATCCAGGTGTAATAGTTCCTTTCTTCTTGTAATACTCAACAATTTCATTGAAGTAAATCCTGTTTGCTTTAAGGGCTTCTAACAGTGTTTTTTGAATGCTTTCAATTTCCCATGCTGGCCATAGGAATAAATTTCCTAAAGTAGCTAATCCTGCACCAATCAACGTATCTGTAACTCTATATTGAATTACACTAAAGATGTCTGGTCTGAGTAGTGCATATATAAAAACCACACTTAGCGTAATAAAGGTGGCAGCGGCTTTATAATTTCGTTGAATCATCGAGAATGAAATCACCAATGAAACAATCGCTAGTATCCCATAAATCATTGTATTTTGAGTGAGAAGAACAATCCCAACTGCTATAACTGCTCCTATAACTGTTCCAATAGTTCTCTCTTTGGATCGCATTTTTGTCAATCCAAAATTGGGTCTCATGATTACAATAATCGTCAATAGGATCCAATAGGAGTTTTGAAGTTCGAAGATTATTCCTACTGCAAACCCAATTAGGGTAACCACAGCGATGCGCAATGAATGCTTGAAAATAGACGAACCGAGATTAAAGTTCTCTCTCAATACTTCAAAGTCATAGCTTTGCTTTGTTAAAAATGGTTTGGCATATTCTTTTTGAATAAAAGGTATTTGATGCCTATCGGGAGTGTCTAATAACCACTCAATTTTTTCAATCTTTTTAACTTGTTCAGACTGGTACTTGTATAGGTTACGAAGCATCAACATATTTTCATCGAGGTTGTCATTAGACTCCGATATATATTCAGAGACGTCCAATTCTACTTGATCTAAATATTCTCGAATTTTAGGGTCTTTCTTTAATCTTTTAGGTTTTGAAATATGGGTTGAAATTTCTTCTAATCTACTAGACATTGAGAAAAGTAGATTTTGAAAATCGGTTAAGTGATTGGGTTTGTTTTTAAAAAGCTGATCTGTTTTGGAGTAGTTTACAGGGTTTGCCATTGCAAGTTCAAGCATGTCAATTAACTGAGCGAAAATCAACAGCCTTTTGCCTTCATAAGTAGATCTCCCAGAGCCTGTGCGGCTATTTATTAAGATTTCTCTTAAAGTTTCATGTGTGTCTGTAAGTTCTGTTTGTAGGTGAAGTAGCCTAATTAATAATTCTGAGCGATCTTTTTTCTCTCCAACAAGTTCACCGCGAATTTGTAGATATTCAGAAGTAAGTTTTAAAGTTTTTGATAAATAAAACTCTGTAGGTCCTTTCGGAAAAATATAGTGCCATAAAAGGGCTAATAAAGTGTACCAAAGTCCACCAACTCCAATTAATAATGCACGTTCGTATGGAGGCATTTCTTCAGAAACATTTGAGAAACTCAGTACTAAAGCAAAAAGACCAGAAAAACTTATTAACGATGCGCGGAATCCATAAATAGAAATATAGGAAATTGAAAATATTAGGATTCCTAAAATAGGGAATAGAAACCATAAGGACATTTGCAAATACCCACCAATCAAGCTTACGATTACTGCCAAAATAGTGGCTAATAAAATGCCTGTAACCTTATAGCGTATGTTTCCACTAACGTCGCTTGGTGATGCTAACATAGCTCCAACGGTAATTGTTATACCTATTTGTAGCATGTCCATTTTTATTCCAACAAGAATAGGCAATGTAAGAGCAATCCCTAGTAAAATGGCTTTAGAGAAATCAGTGCTCTTAAAGAATTCTACGAGATCCTGAAAATTTGTACTAAAGATGGACTTTTGATCTTTCAAGTAGTTGGTTTTTCAAATTCACAAAGATATTCAGTGGGGTCGGGAAGTCAGTTAATCTTTTCAAAAAAGAAATGTATTTATAAATTAAATAAAAATCGAACTTATTTGCCACTAAGTGCTTTTATTAGGAAAGTATAAACATGAGTAAATCTACCTGATTACTAAAGCATAGGAGAAAGTAACCCCGCTATTTTTTCTGATAGTTGCACTAGAGTTTTTCTGTTTTTCCAAGTTTCAAAATCTATTTCCGAGGCTCCTTTTAAATCATTGTAGAATTCGTTCGATAGTTCTTTGGCTATTTCCTTATCATAAACCACAGCATTTACTTCAAAATTTAGGTCAAAACTTCTAATATCCATGTTGGCTGTTCCTACCATTGCTAATTGATTATCAACAACTATTGTTTTGGCATGTACAAATCCTTTTTTATACCTAAATATCTTCGCTCCAGATTTCAATAACCTTCCATAATAAGAACGAGCTGCAAAATCCACCAAAGTTGAATCTGATTTATCGGGGATTAATAGTTTTATCACCACTCCGCTCGAGGCTGCTATCGTCAAGCTATCCATCATGCTTTCACCGGGTATAAAATAAGGTGTAGTAATTAGGATTTCTTTTTTTGCAAGGTTAATGGCTTGTATAAGTGTTTGCTGTATTAATGGAATATCAGAGTCGGGACCGCTTGCAACAATTTGCACAAGTTGTTTAGAAGTAGATTGATATGCTTCTTTATGAAGAAAAAAACTAGAGTCAAGCTTGAGTTGTTTGCCAGCACAATAATTCCAATCTCCCATAAAAACATACTGAAGAGTAGAAACTGCGGGTCCTTCTATTCGCAAGTGTGTATCGCGCCAATAGAGTGAGTTTTTGTTGGTGTTAATGTACTTATCACTGACATTTATTCCACCAACATAGCCGATACTTCCATCGATTACAATTATTTTACGGTGATTTCTATAGTTTAATCTATTAGCAAATGCGATTAATTTAATCTTGTAAAAAGGAAAAGCCAACACTCCAGCTTCTCTTAAACGTGAAACTTGTTTTTTTCTAATTTGTCTACTTCCAAAATCATCATATATAAATCGAACCGAAACACCTTCTTTAGCCTTTTCAATAAGTAAGTCTATAAACTTACATCCAATATCATCTGCATCAAAAATGTAATATTCTACGTGAATATGGTTTTTTGCATTTCGGATATCTTCAAAAACTCTAGGAAACTTATTTTCTCCGTTAAAAAGTAACGTAACGTCATTTCCATAAGTGATTGGGCTTAAGCTTCGCCGTAGGATTAGCGTTGAAAGCTTTAGATACTTTTTTACAGATTGATGTGCATCAGAAAATATAGCTCCAGAAATGGCCAAGATTCGCATACGCATTTTTCTTTCCAGCTCTGGGTTGTTAAAAATATTTTTGCTGTATATTTTTCGCTTTCTATAGTTTATTCCTACAGAAAAGTAAATTATCATACCTATAAACGGAAGAAATAGAACCGCCAAAAGATAGGCTAATGTCTTGGTTGTGTTTTGGGTGTCGTAAATAACCCGAGCACAAACTAAAATCAGGATAATTATATAGGCAATTTCACCAAGAAGGATCCAATTCATTTTAAAGCTATTTACTAGACTTTACTATAAAAATAAACATTTTAAAATGTAATAGGGAAGGAGTGTAGTAGAGATTGAAATCAAAAATCTATTCTGAATGTGTAAGCCAATATACGTCGTTGACTTCTAGCTTTTCAGAATGTAAAAAGAAGATTTCTTTATTGTTCCATATTCCTTTGATGAGGTAATGACTTCCTTTAAAATAATTCTTTTGAACTGTTATTTGAAGTTTAGTTTCTTCTTTAGACAGCTTGAGCTCATGTGGAAATAGAAGAACATTTTCTGAAGATTTTTCTGAAAATATAATACTCTTTGGAAGTAAGTTAGATTCGCCAAAAAAACCAGCTTGGTATTCATCTGATACATTTTGATAGATATATTCTGGCGTTCCGTACATTTCTACAGTTCCATTTTTTAGCATCAAAATTTTGTCGGAAAAAGCCAAGGCTTCTTCACTATCATGTGTAGCAGTAATACAGCTTATGTTCTTTTGTTTTAAATGTTTAAAAAGCTTTCGTCTAAGATGGTTTTTCCTGAAAGTATCAATATTACTGAAGGGTTCATCAAACAAAAGTATTTCAGGCTCATTAGCTAAAGCTTTAGCCATAGCTACACGTTGTTTTTGACCACCACTTAAGGTTTTTACTCGAGTGTCCTTAAGAGCTTCCATATCGACTAGTTTCAAAAGTTCATCGATTCTTGTTGCATCTTTTTCCTCATCCATTCTCGAGAGGTAGGAGCCTATGTTTTCTGCTACGGTAGTATATGGCATAATGTTATATTCTTGTGCCACTAACTTCATGAATTCTTCACCTGGGACAAGCTTTCCGGTTGGTCCTAATAAGGTTTTTTCATTATAAGAAATCTTTCCATTTTCTAAATGAATTAGACCATAGATAAGGTGAAGAAGTGTCGATTTTCCACATCCACTTTCTCCTAGAATGCTCAGGTGTTCACCAGGATTTAAGCTGAAATATAGATTCCTTAAAATAACTTTATCAGCATAGGAAAATGATTCGATTTCAACTTGTAGCATTATAATGTGTTGTTTTTCTCTTTTAGTTTGAGAGACTAGGAAATGTTATTTTGCAAGGATTCCTTCGGTTTTCATCACTGGAACTTCCGTTGCTTTATTCTCTGAAATTGTATGAGGTGCAAAGACGAAGTTTTTCTCGAATAATCTGTTTTCTATAAAGAATGTAACCAAATATTCATTTGTGAACTCTAGGACTTCTGTTGTAATAAACTCAATTTTAGCAGACATATTGGGTTCTATATCTCCCAAGCTATGACGAAGTGTTGAGGTCTTTCTATCTTCACTTTTACCGCGGGAAAGAACTAAAACAGTTGAAATTACCTCCTTTCGGTTGTTTACAATATATACATTCCACTGTTTTTCAGTAAAATCTTTATCCCACTCTTTTATAGCAACTATGTGTATCCCGTCTATTTCAGGAATTTCAATGTCTTTCTTCATAGATTATTCGTTTTTTACCTTCCAAAGTATCCAAACTAAAAGTAGAGAAATTGCAGATATCCCTAATAAGATAGCTCCAATTGTAATTTTTATAGCAGCAATAACAAAGGTTAAATACGCTATTAATGCAGCAACAATGAGCAAGATGATAATTACAATATACTTTGACATAACTTATAATATTTGATTAAAGCAGAGTTCTAAATCAACTTTATGGTTGAGTGTCTGTATAGAATCCTACTCTAGATTACTTTTTAGTGCTATGCTATGTAAATGTAACTTTTAGAGCTCTAGCTTTTTTTTAGAAAGTTGTTATAAAACACTTTTAAATTGCTCTAAGAATCTTACGTCGTTTTCCGCAAACATTCTGATGTCTGGAATTTGATATAATAGCATGGCAATACGATCTATCCCCATCCCGAATGCAAATCCGGAATACACTTCAGGATCGATATTACTATTTTTTAAAACATTTGGGTCTACCATTCCGCAGCCCATAATTTCTAACCAACCGGTACCTTTTGTCATTCGGTAGTCGGTTTCGGTCTCTAATCCCCAATATACATCTACTTCGGCACTTGGCTCAGTAAATGGAAAATAGGATGGACGTAGTCTTATTTGTGATTTCCCGAACATTTCTGTGGTGAAATGTTGTAGCGTCTGTTTCAAGTCTGCGAAGCTTACATTTTTATCAACATAAAGTCCCTCGACTTGATGGAAGAAACAATGTGAACGAGATGAGATTGCTTCGTTTCTGTAAACACGTCCAGGCGAAATGGTTCGAATTGGAGGTTTGTTTTCTTCCATATATCGAACCTGTACCGATGAGGTATGGGTTCTTAATAAAATATCTGGATCGGTTTGAATGAAAAAAGTGTCTTGCATATCACGTGCTGGGTGATATTCTGGAAGGTTGAGTGCCGAAAAGTTATGCCAATCATCTTCCATTTCTGGGCCTTCTGAAACATTGAATCCAATACGCAAGAAAATATCGATGATTCTGTTTTTAACAATAGAGATAGGATGACGTGCTCCTAGCTGAAAAGGCTCTCCTGGACGAGAAAGGTCACCATAAATTCCGAATGCTTCTTGGCTGTTCTCTAAAGCTTCTTTCAGTTCGTTTACTTTGTTTTGAGCAGCATTTTTAAGCTCGTTGATAACTTGACCAAACTCTTTTTTCTGTTCATTTGGAACGTTCTTGAACTCAGCAAAAAAACCGTTTAGCAACCCTTTTTTTCCTAAGTACTTTATTCTGAAACTTTCAATTTCTTCTTTATTAGTAGAAGAAAATGCATTTACTTCTGCAATGTGTGATTTTATATTCTCTATCATTTTGAGATATTATATGGTGAAAATATCACCTGTTTTGTTGGTTAATTTATTGCTGTTTAACTGTGTATGTAATTTAAAAAAACAGTTTTATACACTAAGATATTACTTCCTTTTCAATAAAGTAGTTAACGATAGCTTCTTTCATTAATATACTTTGTTCACCAGCTTTTAAGGTTGGTAGTGACTCTACTACATGATAGTGAGGCCAGCCCTGTTCATCGAAGTAATCGAATTTATAGTAACCATAAGGCTCTAAAAGTCGACATATTGCTATATGCATCAAGTCTAACTTTTCATCTTTTTTAAATCTTCGTTTTAATTGACCTAATTCTTGAAGTCCTACTAAGTAAATAATAGCATCAAGATCTAATGTTTCTCCATCGGCAAAACGATCACTCAACATTTTAACTACAGTTTCCCACCTTTCTTTTAATTCTTCGTCGCGTGCCATATTCTTATAACTGATTATCTGTGGTTTATATATGAAATAGGATTCAAAAGACTTTAAGCATAATATGAAATGATTTTTCAAACAACTCTTCGGACTATAGATTTAATTAGATCCTTTGTCTTTGTCCAATTCTGCGTTTTTAATCTAAAATAAATAGATATTTCAAACGCGGGTACAAAGATAAATTTTAATTACCACTTAAGAGATATTGCAACGTGAGAACATGATTGAATAAAATACTGTTCTATTCTCTCTGAAAAAATAGGAGAATAAAGGTTATGCATTGGTTTTGTAAAGACGTGTTTTGTTGGGAAAAGTTTATATTTATCGAAATTTTAAGAAATGAATACCCTCGATATTATTTTAGGCATCATCCTTGTCATTGCTTTTTTTAGAGGATTTAGAAAAGGATTACTTCGATCTCTGGCTGCATTGGTTGGATTTGTTGCAGCTGCTTATTGCGCGATGTTTTTGTCTGAATATGTTGAGGTTTACTTAGTTAAGTGGTTTAATTGGAGCGAATATGTGAACCAAGTGGTTGCATTTCTATTCATGTTTATTGCCATCATGTTCTTATTTGCACTTTTAGGAAGAGTTCTAACAAAAGCTGCTGATTTTATGATGATGGGGCTTTTTAATAAGTTGTTAGGAGGCCTTTTTAATGCTTTAAAAGCAGCTTTCTTGCTGAGTGTTATTTTTATGTTCGTAAACGCTTCGGAAGAATATAGAATTCTATCTCAGAAAAAACGAGACGCTTCTTTGCTCTATAACCCTATTGAAGCCTTAGCACCAGCAACTCTTCCAGCTATAGAAAGTCAGGTGAGCGATCTCGATATAGATTTTGATTTTAATAAAAGCGATGAAACTGATGAGGTGCCATTAGAGCAAAAATCAGACTCTATTTCATCTACTCTTCCATAAAACAATTTCCTCTTTTTTAAAATATACTAATATCGTTTGAACAACAGGATAGCCCATGTCTTCCAGTGCATTTTCATAAACACGAAGTTGTTCTTGATGATAGGGCTGAGCACTTCCTGTTTTATAATCTAAAATAGTTGCAGTACCGTCTGAGTGAATGTTTATCCTATCTGGACGAATTGCAGTTTTAGATGAAGTAATAATATCTCGTTCACAAAACACTTTGTCCTTTCCATTGAAATACATTTTTAGAATAGGGTGATTCAGAAGCTTTTCAATATTAATTTTTAAAACATTAAAGTTTTCTTTTGGAATTATTGAACGCGCCTCAATTTGGTCTAGTACCTTTTGGGCGTCTGTATGAACTTCAATTTTTGCCATTGTATCATGAAGAATATTTCCGGAAAAAATGGCGTCCTCAATATCGGGCTCTAGTCGATACGAATCTGCTGAAACTAATTGCAGATTATGGTCTTCTGGGCTGCTTGAAATAAACTTCGGTTCAATTTGTTCTATCGTTACTTTTGCTTTAGTTGTTTTTTGAGTTTTTTGACCAAATTCATAGACAACTTGATCTTCATTCCACACCCCATTATTTTTCAAGAACTCCATAAATAGCTGGTTGTAATTCTGTGGGGATTCGTCTTTCTTGGGTTCTGTGGGCATTTCCGAAAACACATAGAGTTGTTCTACAGCACGCGTAAGAGTTACATATAAAATATTGATATTATCTAGTTCCATTTGGCTCCTATGATCCAAATATATTCGCTCTCCTTCAGGGCCATAATTTTCCATTTCAGATTTAAAGTTTATAAGAGCTCTGCTGAAGTTATATTCTTCAATTTTTAAAGGATACCATAGTGTATCACGCCTTGCATCATACAGTTTTATGTCGGCAAAAGGGAAAATCACAACAGGAAACTCCAAACCTTTAGATTTGTGAATAGTCATATGTTGAACAGCATCTACTGCTTCACTTGCAGGAATAGAAGCTCTTTCTTTTTTAACTTCCCAATATTCTAAAAATGCTAATTTATCGGCCATTGGTTTCATTCCGAATTCAAAAACTAAATCCATAAACCCAAATAGATATGCATCTGCAGAAGGAGAAAGGTTGAACTTAGTAATCATGTATTCGAATGCGTCATATACTGAATGTGATCTGATTTTATCAAGCTCGAATTCAATGCCATATTCTAAAAGAGTTTTACTGAATTCTGTTTCAGACGTTTTCAAAAACTTTGTGAAAAATATGTGTTTTTCTGTGTCGATTTCTAAAATATCGTGAAGCTTTTCGAGCATATAAATCTTTGCTTCTTCATTATCTGGAAAAAGAGCTAGCTTGAGAGAAAGCATTAAAAGCTGAACATGAGGCGAAGATTGAAGTAGTAATGATTCCGAAGAGATCATAGGAATTCCACGTTCCAATAAATACGTTCCTAAAGCTATTCCTTCATCTTTCTTTCTGGTGAGTATGCAAATGTCTTTTGGAGAAAAATTTAGCGCTATTAACTCTTTAATGGTTTCGTAAACTCTTTCGGAATAGGATTCAGTGGTTTCGGCTTTATTTCCTCTTTCGATAAATTCTAATTTTACGTAGCCTTCTTTTTTACTATTGAAACCTTGGTTATTAGCTTCTTTATAAAGATTTTGATGTTTAAGCGTTGCGAAGTATTTAGAAATAAAGGTGAAAAACTTGTTATTGAAATTGATCACTTCTTCACAACTTCTAAAATTTGTTCCTAAGGAAACTATTTCTTTTTGCTGAATTGAAAATGGGTTTTCCTGATCATATAACCCCATAAATTGCTCGGGTAATCCACCTCTCCATCTGTAAATAGATTGTTTTGCATCGCCTACTAAAAGAAGACTTCCAGGAATATCTTCAGAAAACTGAGATAGAGCGTTATCTATTAGAGGAATTAGATTCTCCCACTGAAGTTTTGAGGTATCTTGAAATTCATCGATAAAAAAATGTCGGTATTTTTCTCCTAATCGCTCATATATAAAAGGAGCTGGTTGATTTTTAATTTCTTGATTTATTAAAAAATTAAATTCAGAAATTGGCAACAGATTTCTTTCAGCTTTAATAGTCTCAATCTCTTGACTCACAAGGTTTATAACCGAAAGAGGTGTAATGTTTTTTAGAATGTTATTAATTAGTGAAAGATCAAAATACAACGTTTTTGTCTCGTGGAAACAAGATATGTAAAAAGGTGTTAGTCCATCTATAATTGCAGCTTCTTCTCCCTTAACTCGAGTTGGATAAAGAGGTTTTGTCCCTAAATCATTTTGCCAACCATTTCCAAAAGAAATATCTTTTTGGACTTCAGAAAGCTTTTCAAAATGAACCCAAGGATAACCACGACTTAGATGGCTTTTTTCTATACCATTTTCCTTAAATTTCTGAAGTAGGTCATCAGCAATTTCCTTTATTTTCAGTTCTAAATATTTTTTTCTCGAGTTTAGTTGCTTAGTAAATTCTGAGAAATCTTCTAATGTTTTGCTTTTTAGAGTTGAGACTTCATCAGCTTCGGTTTCAAGAAAAAGTAGTTTTGAGGCTTCGGCAATGTCTCTAGAAACATCCCAGGACTTATCATCGTCTGTTTTCTGAAGTGCAAAATCTAGAATTATCTCTGTAATCTGTTTGTTTTGGCCAGTTTTACTAAGCAATGAATCTACAGCTTCTTCCAGAAGAAGATCTGTTTCTAAACTAACTTCAAAGCTTTGTGCAAGCTTTAGATCGTGAGCAAAAGTGCGAATAAGTCTATGATTGAATTTGTCTATAGTTTCAACACTAAATGCCGCATAATTGTGAAGTAGATGTTGTAATATTCTTTGAGATCGCTTCTGAATTTCCTGTAAATTCAATCCAATTTCTTCCGAAACATAAACCATCATTACAGGTGGGGTTGTTATGCTTTCTTCATTACTAAAGCTTACAAGAGTATCTATTAGACGCTTTTTCATTTCGGCAACCGCCTTATTGGTGAAAGTAATAGCCAATAAATGGCGATAGTATCCCTCATTTGGAGTTTGAAGAATTTTCTTCAAATACTCTTTCACAAGTGTAAAAGTTTTTCCGCTTCCAGCAGAAGCATTGTAAATAGAAATTGAGGGTGTTTTCAAAGCTATATTTTTTACTAAAATACCAATTACGGCTAATTTTACAGTTGTAATGACTGAAAAAGCAAAATCTTACCAAATTTATAACACTTTAAAATCACGATATTGCTTAAGTTTGAAAGAATTAAATATTAATCATTTAAATATATATAATTATGTCATTTGAACTACCAAAATTACCATACGCAGTTGATGCTTTGGAGCCTCATATTGATGCTAAAACTATGGAAATTCACCATGGCCGTCACCACAACGGATATACTGGAAACCTAAACAAAGCTATCGAAGGAACAGATCTTGAAGGAAAATCTATTGAAGACATCCTTAAGAATCTTGATATGAATAATAAAGCCGTTAGAAATAATGGAGGAGGTTACTATAACCACAACCTATTCTGGACTGTAATGTCTCCTAATGGAGGAGGAAAGCCAAGTGGAGATCTTGCAAAAGCTATCGATGACGCTTATGGAAGTTTTGACGCTTTTAAAGAAAAGTTTTCTTCTGCTGCTGCAACTCAGTTTGGTTCTGGATGGGCTTGGCTGTGTGTACATAAAGGAGGAAAAGTAGAAGTTTGCTCTACTCCAAATCAAGACAACCCATTGATGCCAGGTGTAGGCTGTGGCGGACAACCAATTTTAGGGCTTGACGTTTGGGAGCACGCTTACTATTTGAACTATCAAAACAAGCGTCCAGACTACGTTGCTGCATTTTGGAATGTTATCAACTGGGACGAAGTTCAGGCTAACTATGACAAGCATAAATAAAAATATTCTGAAATAGAATATTGAACTGCCGTTGGATATTTTCTAACGGCAGTTTTTATTATGTGTATACTGTAACACAATGTTGACATTACAGCATAAAAAAACCACCGTTTTTCGGTGGTTTATGTGGAGAATATCGGAGTCGAACCGATGACCTCTTGCATGCCATGCAAGCGCTCTAGCCAGCTGAGCTAATCCCCCTTTATAACTAGCGTTATTTAATATTTTAAATGCTGCTTAGGAAGGCAAAAATAGCATTTTTTTCGATATCGGAAATTAATTTAGAAAATCAATTGTTTCCTTAACTACTTTCTGAAGATCGTTTGGCATTGTATCTATTTCCCAAGGATGCTTGGCTCCAAAAACATGATCTGCTCCAGGTATAATTTTTAAAATGCTATCCTTTTTCCATGAGTGAATTGCTTGAGCTTCTCTTAATGAAACTGTTGGATCTTCCTCTCCATGAAGTATCAAAAGCGGAATGCTTAAGCTTTTAGCTGCTCTTTTTATGGTAAATCGCTCTTCATTTACTTTAAAGTCTTCGTAAAATTGAAAATTATGAGGAAGATTTTGTTTTGTTCTGCTATTTTCTACATAAGTAACGCCATTTTTCTTCCAGTTTTCAAATTCAGGTGTGTTTTCTTGAAATCTTGCTTTGAAATCACAAACAGAAGCCCATGTGATAACTTTATTGATGCGTTTATCTTCTTCTGCTTTGATTAATACAGTTCCGCCCCCACGACTATGTCCAATTAATGAGATTGTGGATATATTTTGTTGAATATTCTCGTTTCCAGAGGTGATGGAGTTAATAACCCTGTCTAAGTCATCTAGTTCATGACTAAAATTGTTTTCAGCGAAAGCTTCAAGGTCGGGAAAGTCTATGGGTTGCTCTATAGTGCCTCCATTGTGAGAGAAATTAAGCTTTAAAAAACAAAATCCAGCGTTGGCAAAAGCTTCTGCGACCAAATGCCACGCTCCCCAATCTTTAAATCCTTTATATCCGTGACAAAATATCACCAAAGGAATAGAAGATCGAGATTCTTTATAGTAAAGGTCATATAGGATTGGTTTTTTATCCTTGCTTCTTAGAATGAGGTTTTGTTTTGTAATCATTTATATTTCTTTTTCAATGAATGCAATATCAAGATTGCAGATTTCTAGTATTAATGTTCTTAATTGATCTTTAAAGTTGTCTAGAACTTCCTTTGTAATCTCTTTATTTTTAGGTGATTTTGAACCTGTTTTAGTTGCAAAAGGTAAAAACCCAGCACTTAGATTTTTAAATGAGATAATGCCTGCTTCTGCTTCGTTAAAATGTACAGATTCTGAAATCATCGCTGCATACGCTAAAACTTGAAAAGCCTTACTATACTTATAGTCTTCAATAATAGGCTCCCATTCAATTATTTCTACGTCTGTGTTTTTTACGTTTCCAGTTTTGTAATCTATTATTCTCAACTTCCCATTATAACGATCCACACGGTCGACAATCCCCTTTAAATTTACAGGGAAACTTAAACCAGGAACGTCTAGGTTCATTAACAACTTTGTTTCAATCTGGAGGATTTCTATTTCGTTACCTTTCCTTACTTCTTTTAGCTCAAGCTTGATAAAGTTATGGATGTATCGCTTAGCAACTTCAAAAACAATTAAGTTTTTACCTTTCGAGAAGGTGCCTCCTTTAAAGGTTTTGAGGAACTGATTTGTTACTTCATCATGAATTTTTGGAATCATGCTTTCCAAATCAAGAATCGTGAGTATTTTTCCTTCAAGTGGTTTGTAAAATACTTCTAGCGTGTCATGCACGATCGTTCCTAGAGTATTAAATGCAATGTTTTCTTCTACTTCTTCAGCTTCTTGAAGCCTCAGCACCTTTTGAAAATAAAAATCTATAGGATTTCGAATATACGATGTAAGTGCTGAAGGAGAAAATCCATATTCAGCGAGATTTTTGATTTGGTTAAGGACTTCTTCGGTTTTCTCTATTTGTTTTGGAAGCTTTGGTTCTATACTAATGTTTGATGAAAAAACTAAGTTTTCATACGTGTGATTTTCTAATGCATCTACTTCAAGTTGGCTAATGAAACGACTTTTTTCTCCTGCATTCAATCCATCAGAGAACCCGTTGAATAAGATTGTAATGTTCTTTGCTCTTTGTAAAAGCCGGTAGAAGTGATAGGTGTAAATGGCATCCTTTTCCATATACAATGGAAGTTTGAATTGCTGCTTTAAGTCGTAGGTTATAAATGAAGAATTTGATTTTCCTGAAGGAAAAATCCCTTCGTTTACAGAAGCAATAATTATGTTTTCAAAGTCTAAAACACGGGTTTCTAACACTCCCATTACTTGTAAACCTTCAAAAGCATCTCCTTCAAAATCTAAAGAAGAAGTTCCCATGAGTTCTGCAAATAAATTGGAAACAGATTTCACAGAACTTAAATATGGATATTTTTCAGACAACCCTTGAATATTTTGAAATATTTCAACAAGCTTTTGAATTGAAAGCTCTTCAATACTATTTCTCTTAACTCTTTCTTTTAGGCCATCTAATAGCCTTAATGAAGCATCTATAGCTGTTGAACCATTATCTTCCCAACTATTGAATAAAAGCTTAAGAACCTCTTTCTCTCCTTCGTATGAGGTCTCTATTAACTCTTTAGCTGAAATATGAGTGATGTTTTCACTATTCAATTTCTTTGTAATTACCGAAGCACTTGAAACAAGTAGTTGTCCTAAAGGATGGTTCAGCAGAGACATTATATCTTTGTAATATAGAGTATCTCCCGAATGTAATTGTAGGTTGAAGAGTAGTTCAAAAAATGTTTGAGCAGGAAGGTTCTTTAAAGGCAGTCCCATGGTTACATTTATCTGAGAGACATTCTCAGGGAGTGAATGTAGCAGTGGACTTAAGAGTGTTTCGTCTCCAAGAACGATTGCTGTTTTATTTAATGTAGCTTCAGAAAGTGTAGAGAGTAACTCTCCTATGTACTTTACTTGTCCTATATTTTTTTGTACTTCTACAATCTTGAATTTTTTATCTAATTCGAAATTACTTGGGAATGAAGTAGCTTTTTCATGTTCAAAATGTTCCCATTCTTTTAGATATCTTCTAATAAATAGTGATGAACTGTGATAGCGGTTTTTCACGAAGAAATTATCTGTATCCCAAAATATTTCTGTTGATCCCGCTTTTAGTAGTTCTTTAATAATCTCTTGTTCTGCAGAGTTCAAAGCGTTGAAGCCAATAAATACATGCTTCTTGTTTGGGTTTTCCTTTATGTAAACATCTATTTTATCAGCAGCTTCTCTATAGACCATTCCTTGAAATCCGATCAGCTCTTTTTTTAGAAGAGATTTTAGGTTCCAATAAAGCTCATGAAGGTTTTCCCAGAATTGAAGATAGTTAGTTATTAGGCTAGAGGTTTCTTTTTTAACTCCCCATCTTTCAATTGTTTTGATATTAGCTAGGTATTCAAAAAAGCTCTCGGCGGGCACCATATACCTGTCAATTTCATTGAAGTCATTTAGAAGTGTTATTGCCCATGTACTATAGGTTTCAAAACTTTCTTTTTCTTTTATTGACGAAGTGTTTAGATAAGCATGATAACTTTTAAAAAGAAGTTCTGTGTTGCCTACTATAGAAAGTTCTGATAGGTTTTCAACGAAGTCTTCAATACTCACAATTTTAGGGGTGAACTGAGTGTTATTTGCTTCTCTTTTTAATTGGTCTCTTAAAAAGCTTCCCGCTCTTTTACTAGGAAGAATAAAAGTAATATCCGACAAATCTGTATGTCGGTTTTGAATGTTTTTTAATGTTTCTTGAAGAAATGTCACCATAGGTTAAAAATAAGAAACGCCCTCGATATTCGAGGGCGTTTTACTTTTATTTATGAACCTTATCGGTTTGGATTTATTTTTTCAAAGAAATCTCAACACGACGGTTTTGTTGTCTGCCTGCAGCTGTTTTGTTAGTTGCAATTGGCTTAGATGGACCGTAACCTTCAGAGGTCAATCTATTAGCATCCATTCCAATAGAAACTAAGTAATCTTTAACTGAAGCAGCACGCTCTTTAGAAAGTCTTTCGTTTAATTTAAGGCTTCCTGAACTATCAGTGTGTCCTTCAATTTCGAATTTAGCTGTTTCGTATTCTTTCATGATGTCAACAATACTTTGAAGTACAGCATAAGATTCTTTACGGATTGTAGCTTTTCCAAGGTCGAACAAGATAGTCTTAGAGTACTCGTTCAATTGCTTAATTACTTCTACAGTAACTTCTGGGCAACCGTGGTTTGCAACTGTACCAGGAACGTCTGGACACTGGTCATCTTTATCAAGTACACCGTCTCCGTCTCTATCTGGCCATGGGCAACCATTGTTTTCAGCCGGACCAGCTTCGTTTGGACAACCATCTAAGTGATCTGGGATTCCGTCACCGTCAGTATCAGGGCATCCGTTAAATTGTGGAAGACCAGCAACTGTTGGGCACTCATCTAAGTGATCTGGGATTCCGTCACCGTCAGTATCAGGACATCCGTTAAACTCAGCTAAACCTGGAGTATTTGGGCACTCATCTAAGTGATCTGGGATTCCGTCACCATCAGTATCAGGGCATCCGTTAAACTCAGCTAAACCTGGAGTTTCTGGACATTCATCAAACTTGTCTGCAATGCCGTCGCCATCAGTATCAATCATACCGAATTGGAATACAACTCCTGCAGAGTGTTGGAAGTGACTAGCACCGTAGTCTTCTTCAAACGCATGTTTGTAGGTAGATTGTAGGTTTAACCCTAAGTTATCAGAGAACCAAAACTTAAGACTAACAAGTCCGTTTGCAGTTCCGAAACCGATATCATCAATCCAGGTGTAACCTCCACCTACTCCAAGAGAAGGGTCGAACCATCCAAGGTTGATCATGTCTTTAAAGCTATACTTAATTTCACCATCTGCACCGTAGTAGCTAAGATCGTCTGCAGCTGCACCACCAATTGTAGTGATTTTATTAATTGTACCTCCTGCTGTAAATACAAATCCACTACCTATGTATCTGCTTATAGCAACTTTAGATACTGAAGGTAAAATATTCCAGTTGTCATTTGCATTAAAAAATTCATCAAACATTTCCCCTCTAAGAGCAGGGTCAATGCGACCTTTATCATTGGTACCAACAGGGTAAAAGTCTACCGCGTTTATCCCTACCTCAAGAGCCCAAGGGTGGGTTGCGTCTTGCGCATTCGCTACGCCAATTCCCATAAAGAGAACGGCCGCAACTAGTAATTTCGTAAGATGTTTCATATTCGATTGTTTAATTTTAAGTGTTAATTTAAAGGACAAAAGTAAGTTGTTAAAATTTATAAACAAAAGCAAAACTACTAAAGTTTTACTAAATCAAGTGTTGTTTTCTACTATAAATAGGGGTTTTAGCCATTTATAACATTTAATTTCTTTCCTACAGAAATAAAAGCACTGATGGCTTTATCCAAATGTTCTTTTGTGTGAGCAGCTGATAACTGTACTCTTATACGGGCTTTATCTTTAGGAACAACAGGGAAAAAGAAGCCTATTACATAGATGCCTTCTTCTAAAAGCATGTCGGCCATCTTTTGTGATAATTTAGCATCATAAAGCATAACAGGAACAATTGCAGATTCTCCATCAATGATATCAAAACCGGCATCTTTCATCCCTTTTTTGAAATAAGCAGTGTTTTCAGTTAACTTATCTTGAAGTGAATTATCTTTTTCTAACATCTCAAATACCTTAAGAGATGCTCCAACAATTGCAGGTGCTAATGAATTTGAGAATAAATAAGGTCTAGATCTTTGACGTAATATTTCTATAATTTCTTTTTTACCAGTAGTGTAACCTCCCATAGCTCCACCTAGCGCTTTTCCTAAAGTACCAGTAACTATGTCAACGCGGTCCATTACATTTTTCTCTTCAACAGTTCCACGACCTGTTTTTCCAATAAAACCTGTAGCGTGACAATCATCAACCATAACCATAGCATCATATTTGTCTGCTAAATCACAGATTTTATCTAATGGAGCCACAAGACCATCCATAGAAAACACACCATCTGTTACAATAAGTTTGAAACGAGCTCCATTTTCATTGGCTGCAATTAATTGCTTCTCTAAATCTTCCATGTTATTATTTTCATAACGGTAGCGAGCAGCTTTACATAAACGAACACCATCAATAATGGAAGCGTGGTTTAAAGAATCTGAAATAATAGCGTCTTCTTGACCAAGTAGTGGTTCGAATACCCCTCCATTAGCGTCAAAACATGCAGCATATAAAATAGTGTCATCTGTGCCGTAGTAATCCGCAATCTTTTGCTCAAGTTCTTTATGGATATCTTGAGTTCCACAAATGAATCTAACCGAAGACATTCCAAAACCATGAGTATCCATAATATCCTTAGCTGCTTGAACAACTTCAGGATGGTTTGAAAGTCCGAGATAGTTATTTGCACAGAAATTAATAACTTCTTGACCTGTTGAAATTTTTATAACGGCGTCCTGTGAAGAAGTGATTATTCGCTCTCTTTTGTATAGACCGTTATCTTTAATTTCTTCAATTTCTTTTTGTAAATGTTCTTTAATACTTCCGTACATATATATATTATTTTAATGGCTAATTTATGATATAAGCAAATTTAACCTTTATTTTTCACTTCGGATAGTGGAATGAACAGATTGCACATTCAACAAGAATTTTAAGATCTAGGGCGATTCTGAAAAAGTTTAAACTTACTATAATTGTTTTAAGTCTGATGCAGGAACCCAACCATCTTTACCGTCGGCTATAATAACACGAAACCAATTTCCATCTTGTGCTGTAATTTGAACCTTAGTTCCTTCATGCAAAATAAAAGCAGTATTACTTCCTAAATTAGGTTCTGCTTTAACTTCAAGTTCATTAGCGAAAATAATAGCAGGCTGATTTTTAGTATACTCTTCATAGGTTGTAAAAGCAAGGGTTATAGTCACTGTAAATACAACTCCAATTAATAATGTAGCTGCAAAGAATAAACGCTTTCTCTTTTCAGAGTATGAAAAGTAATAAAGTAAAAAAAGACTTATAAAACCTAAAGAACAAATAACCGTGAAAATAGCCCAACCATCAAAAGTGAAAGTATCTGCAATATTGTGATACCATTTTGAAAAAACAGATTTAGGTAATGGTTCAATAGCATCTATTCTAGCATTTTCTGCAAATGCTAAATTGTTTTTAATATCAGAATCGTTTGGTGAGAGCTGAAGTGCTTTCTCGTAGTAATAAATACTCGGACCAATTTTATTCAATTTATATTGAGCATTTCCGAGATTGAAGTAAAGCTCAGCCGAAGCTTCTCCATTTTCTATAATTTGCATCCATGAATTTATGGCCTGTTGGTATTTGCCATTTTTATATAATTCCTTTCCGTCGTCAAAAAGCTTTTCATTTTGACCAAAATTTACAGTCGAAAAAAGGAATACTAATAGGTACAGCAACTTTCTCATCATCTCCATTTTTTACTGTATTTGTTTATCAATATTTGAAATTACATCAACCGCTTTTTGGTAGTCTTTTTCTACTGAATTGGCAGAAGAAGAAGCATACCTTGCAAATTCACAGCTTTTTAATATGTTGATAAAGCTGTCTATTGTTTGATTATCAACTCTTCGCTCTGAAAGCATTGTCGATATCAAACCTTTTTCCATCTCGGAGGTTTCAATATTAAGATTGGCTTTTAAATAATTATGCAGAGCAAGCTCTAATGATTCGTAAAATGCACTTGGGTTTGAAGTGTTTTTCTTCGCCTCAGATAAGTATCTTCTAGCAAGTCTGTTTGCTTGTCTGAGTTTGTTTCCTTCTACATCAGACATTCGTTCTTTTCGTTTTTTCCCAGCAATGATAAATAAAGGGATTAATAGAAATGGGCTTCCTACAAGAGACCAAAATAACGTCGATTTAAAGAAAGGGTCTTTAGAAAT
>Ga0209075_1001466_pt1 | contig 22151 bp, 20 predicted proteins | sample Stecom2011_FD_187523 | JGI IMG/M metagenome (GOLD analysis project Ga0209075, IMG submission 187523) | Agricultural soil microbial communities from Utah to study Nitrogen management - Steer compost 2011 (SPAdes) (version 2) | ecosystem: Environmental > Terrestrial > Soil > Agricultural land...
AAGATATTACTTCCCGAAATAAAATTTTAATTATTTGTGCTATGTTTGAATGTGATAGTATTATAATTGCGGGTATATGCGATATATACGCCATGAATTAATATGATGCTTCGGATATACTTATGTTGTGCTTAATGTAAAACAAAAAATGAGTGCAAAATGTAAAAATCTTTTAGAAAATGATGTTGATTCTTATACAAAAGAACAATACGAACAAATGGAAAAAGAGCTGGCAGATAAGATAAACAAACTTATGAAAGAAACAGAAGACAAATATTGTGTCCAACCAATGTTAGAAACACGAAATAGCAAGACAAGAACAGATATTTTTATCATAAACAAAGCAATCCACAATAATCCGCCTTTTTTTAAAAATTAAAAGCTTTCATCATAAAACCATTAACTGTGAATTGATTATTTGAAGAGTATTTTATAACATCTTCATCAGTTACTTTTTTATTCTTTAAATCATCAATAAAAGGTATCCTATCATTTACAATTTCGGGTATTATTTTAGCAACCCATTTATCCCCATTATAAATATATGGATTTGGTGTAATGGTAGATAATAAAAATTTAGCTTCCTCGTAATTCATAATAAATTGTATTTATAATTTATTAAATATAACTATTTTTAGAGAAAATTAAGATTAATGGATAAAAGTATTGGAGTTGGATTAATAGTTGGCGGAGTCATAGCTTCTTCATTATATGTTTATCAATCGGATAAGTTTACTAAAGCTCAAAAAGCATTTTTACTAATTTGTATTATTTTTCCGCCGTTGCAATGGGTTTCGATATTAATTGTTTTAGCTTATAATAATTATAAAGAACAAAACTCGCCCGAAGTTTTAAGAGAAAAACAAGCTATAAAACAAACAAATAGTTTTGATGATAAAATAAACTCTCTAAAAGAGCTAAAAGATAAAGAAATCCTAACTGAACAAGAATACAATGAGAAAGTAAAAAACCTTGAAAATTATAAAAAGGATTCGGAGTTAAAACTTTCAGAGGACTACATTAAGCTAAAAAGTTTATTTGAGGATGGTATTTTAACTAAAGAAGAGTTTGAAAACAAGGTTGAAATTTTAAAGAGTAAATTAGAGGTAAAAGAAAATACTTCACCAGAAGAAAAAGAGGAGTTTTTTGATGGTTTGTGTGTATTTGCCAATGAGAATTTGGATTATGGTTTTAAGGATACACAAGGAGAGATTATTATAAAACCAATCTATGAATATGCAGATAATTTTAGTAATGGACTTGCTTTAGTAAGAGATAACGGAAAATTCGGATTTATAAATACAAATGGAGAAATAGTAATTGACATTGTTTATGAAAACGCAATGAGTTTTTCAAATGATAAAGCACTTGTTTTACTTAAAAAAAGAGAATTTTATATTGACAAGAACGGTAACGAAATATAAAAACACTAAGCACAACACCGTATAACAAAAATAAGGGAGCAAGTACCAAAGCCCAAAAGACAGTACACAAATATTAATAAACACAACGACTGAAAGTCAAGGTATTTTAACCCCTTACTTTCGTTATACAAACTCGTTGTAGCCAATTAGAATGAAACTAGAAAAAGTCATATTAAAAAATTTCAGAGGGTATCGAAATGAGACTGAAATACCCATTTCATCACTTACTGCCTTTATCGGCAAAAATGATGCTGGAAAATCTACTGTTCTTGAATCATTAGAGATTTTCTTTAACAACAAGCTTGTTGTTTGCGAAAGAGAAGATTTAAATGTTAATGCTGACAGCAACGAAATTCAAATCACTTGTGTGTTCTCTGATTTACCAAATGAGATTGTGATTGATGCTGCCGCTCCAACAAGTCTTCAAAACGAGCATCTTTTAGATAATGACAATTATTTACGAATCAAAAAGGTCTTCGCTGCTACAGCAGCTAAACCAAAGGAAAAAATCTATTTGGTTTGTAATCACCCTACTGTAGAAAATGGAAGTGATTTACTTACACTCAAAAGGACTGAATTACGAGCGAGAGCAAATGAGTTAGGAGTTAATCCAGATGATTACAATGGCAATGTTAATTCATCAATTAGAGAAGCCATTTGGAACTCATTTAATGAATTGAACCTTGAGGAATCTGAAATTCTTGTTGATAAAGAAGATACAAAGAAAGTTTATGAGTCCTTAAAGAAATCACTTCCGATTTACGCGCTTTTTCAATCTGATAGACCTAGCAAGGACGATGATAAAGAAGTTGCTGACCCAATGAAATTAGCTGTTCAACAAGCTCTTGACGATTTAAACGCAGAACTTGAACATATTAAAACGGAAGTCAGAAATAAGGCTATAGCAACAGCAAACAGAACTCTTGCTAAGCTAAAAGAAATGGCTCCCGATTTAGCATCAGAATTAGTACCACACTTCAAAGCTGAACCAAAGTTTGACTCACAGTTTAAGCTTACGATAAACTCAGATGACGATATTCCAATTAATAAAAGAGGAAGTGGTGTTCGAAGACTAGTATTGCTTAACTTTTTTAGAGCGGAAGCCGAACGGTTGAGGAATGAAAACCCTGCTAGAAAAGTAATATACGCTTTCGAAGAACCAGAAACTTCCCAACATCCTGATCATCAGGAAATGTTGATTGACGCATTTAAGGAAATTTCTACATCTGGAAATTCTCAGGTCATTCTAACAACTCATACCCCTGCCCTTGGCGGACTCTTATCACTAGAAAGTCTTCGATTTATCGAAAAGGACGGCAATGATAGAACAATAGAAGAGGGAGATGATGCAGTCTTTGAGAAGATAGCTGATACTCTAGGTGTTCTGCCTGATCCAATCCCAAAAAATGCGACTGCAATCCTACTACTAGAAGGCAAAGGAGATATAGCATTTGTTAGACACTTGGCTGACCAATTAAAAGCTGGCGGATATCTTACGCATACACTTGAAGAAAAACGAATTGCTTTAGTACCGATCGGAGGCTGTGGAAACCTGAAACATTGGACGACATTAAGATTGGTTGATCAATTCAACATACCTTATTGTGTTCTTCAGGATTCAGACAAAGGGACAGCAGAAGAGCCAAATAACATTGCGAAAATTGAAAGTTTAAGAAATGATGGAATAAAGGCTTACCTGACACGCAAGCGTGAACCAGAAAACTATATTCATTTAGATTGTTTGAATCTGCCAGCGGGCAGCACATTTAACTTCACAGAGACTTGTGATGCTAAGGCGCTAATTTCACAAGAAAAATCATCGAGTAGTAGAACAGTCTTGGAGGATTATTGGGTTTTAATGAGTTCTGCCCAAATCAGAGAGGTAGAAAAATATCAAGAAAATGGAACAGATAGATATGAATTCACCGAAATGTTGAATGATTTTTTGAGTCTAGTTCCAGAATAAAGTAATACGAATGATAGAACAAGATATTTTTGATTTAGAATCTGTTATCAAAATATTAGCAGGGAAGTTCGCTGATATTGAAAGTATCTATTTGTTTGGGTCAAGGAGATTTGAAACTGGTAGTTCGCGTTCTGATATTGATATTTTGCTAACTACAACCAAAAGGATTAAGCCTTCACTTCTGAGAGACTTCACACTTGAACATAGTACTGCACTTGACCTTTTTATTCTTGAAAATGGAAGAGCCACAAGTGTCGCAAATGAAAGCTTTATTGAAGCTGACACCAATGATGAGTTAGTCCAAAGTGTAAACGCTGTTATGCTTTATGACAGAGCGACTGGAACAAGTACTGAATTGGAAAAGAGAAAGCAAGTTGAAGTTGATAAACGCATAAACCATGAACTGACCTCTCTTCCTAATGGTACTGCTGAGTATTTTGAAATCAGTGCTCTAAAGAAATATTTTAAGAGAGCAAATGAAAATGGGCTGACTGCAAAACCTTATATCGGTTCTTCTACTGAAGAAGCCAGTGAATTTATCATAGAGATTTTAAAAGGTCTCATTCCTTCGGCACATTCTGCAACTAATCACGGACAAGCAAAATCTGGCTGGACTAAAAATCTTAAAGATGAATATGACTTCCAAAACTTATTTTGGATAGTCGTTAAGCCTTGGCTTCCAAATTTAAGCAGAGAAGACGTTGAACTAAAATATGACGGACAAGAGAAAAGGTCAGACTTCAATTTATTCAACAATCAACTTGTAATAGAACTAAAGCACATTAAAAATGATGGGGATAAAAGGAGTATTGTTAAAACGCTTTCTGGTTTAAAGGACTTTTACGTGCAACACCCAAACATTAGAACTTTGATTTTCGGAATACTCGTTGAAGATTCTGTTGTCATTGATGACAGAAAATGGGAATCAGACTTTTCGTTTGAAGAAAACACTCCAAATGTAAAAACAGTAGTGATAAGAAATAAAAAATAACTGGCTACAATAACTAAGCATTCGTGTGGTCGGTACGACCCAACATGAATGTCCCGCACCTGCGGGATTGACTGAACCGGTGTATGTCGGTTTGTCCTTATGGGGATTGGTCTAGTTTGGGATGGGTTTTCAGGAGTCGGTTTTCCCTGATTTGGGGTCGTTGACTGCAATTTTTGATGTGGCCGCTTACCTTCCTATATTAAATTGAGTTACCGAAAATATTATGTTATTTCCTGCAGTGCGCGCAAAGGCAAAGAGCATTGGCAATAATTTGATATTGCTTTAATGGAAAGAGTTTCTGTTTATTAAATTACACCTCATCGTGTATTGGTTTATGGAATCGAGAACATGTTTTTGCAAGGTCTTTGGCGAATCCGAGTTTAGATACTTCTTATCCAAGTGCTGGAACTGATGTTCATAATTTAAGGAGTTGTGATAGTCAGATGAATAGTTCGCGTAGTAATCGGATTTTTCAAGATGGGAATGGGAATTCACATATTACTTCTATTGGAAATTTTTATCCTGGAGATGAACATAAAGGAGATGTGGCACGTATTGCGATGTATATGTATACTCGTTATCCTGAGCAATGTGAGGTTATTAATTTGGGGTATGGCACAACTGAAAATGCGCCATTGAATGATATGCCTGATGTTTTTTTAAGATGGAATTTGGAGGATCCTGTGTCGCATTTTGAGAAGGAAAGGAACGAGGTTATTTATCAGTATCAAGGTAATAGGAATCCGTTTATTGATAATCCTTATATAGCGACACTGATTTGGAATGGTGAAGCAGCGGAAGATACTTGGGGCTCGCTTTCGACTGGTGGTTCTGAAGTTGAGTTGTTGTCTGTTTATCCGACTTATACTACCAACTATGTTTACATAGGTGGGAACGCAGGTAATACAAGTTATCAATATAGTATTTATAATATGTTTGGACAGAAGGTCCAAAGCTCTAGAACGGATGAGGTTATTGATGTTTCTGCTTTAGATAAAGGGATTTATATTCTTCATATTAAAAATGAAAATACGAAGCAGGTTACTAAGATTCTTAAGGTTTGATGTTGAATCTTTTTGTGCTTGGTTTATGAAATGTTTTGCCTGGCATAGATAACCATTGCACAGTTCCATTAATTAAAACAACCTATAAAAGCCGCCTATGCGGCTTTTATTCGTTATAGAATTGATATCTTTTAAATAGAATTGTTATTAAATGTTACTTCTTTACGGAATCCCGTAATTAAATTAGTTTATTTTATAGTAAGTTTGAATGGGATGGTATTTATATGCTAAGTACAGTCGTGCTAAATTGACGAATTTGTCCTCATTACACGCTTTGAGAGCAGCTTCAATTCCTGTAATCATAATAGCTTCATTATTCCAACACCCAAAAATGACGAAATTAAATTTAAGATAAGTGAGGACTCCTTTCATTTGAATGACTTTATGTTTTTGTAAATTGTCCAAAATTTGTCAACTAAAGGTGGATTCCTGGATATGATAGGCGAACGGATAAGAGAATTAAGAGAGGCTAATGGCATTTTGTTGCGGGAGCTTGCAGCTGAGGTGGGTGTGGATCCCGCGGTGCTTAGTAAGATGGAGCGTGGTGAACGTTCGTTTAGAAGAGATGACATTGATATATTGGCTAGAATATTTAAGCAGCCCAAAAAAGATTTGATTACGTTGTGGCTGGCAGATAAAATTTTAAAAACAACTAAAAACCAAGAGTACTCAAAGGAAGCACTGCAACTTGCAATGGCCCGATTTGAGTACTAGTTAATACCCATTATGAGCGATACATTAGATATGACGAGCCCAGATCTCGTTACCCAGAATTTTGAAAAACTTGCGGAACTTTTTCCTAATTGTGTAACTGAAAGTGCTGCGGGCAGAGCGATAGACTTTGACTTACTGAAGCAAGAGTTGAGTCACCAAGTGATAGAGGGCAATAAGGAGCGTTACCGTCTGGAATGGCCAGGGAAGCGCGAAGCTATTGTTACGGCCAACTTGCCTACAACAAAAACCCTACGCCCAATACGTGAGGATTCTGTAGATTTTGATACCACTGAGAACTTGTATATAGAAGGGGATAATCTGGAGGTATTAAAACTTTTACAGGAAAGTTATTTGGGCAAGATTAAAATGATCTATATAGATCCGCCTTATAACACAGGGAACGACTTTATTTATAAAGATAATTTCACGGAAGATAAAACCGAGCACGAAAAAGAAAGTGGGCAGAGAGATGATTATGGCCGACGTTTGGTTGCGAATCCAGAAAGTTCTGGCCGTTACCATAGTGATTGGCTTTCTATGATGTACCCAAGATTGAAACTTGCACGAAATTTATTGACGGATGATGGAGTGATTTTTATTTCGATTGATGATAATGAAGTACACAATTTGAGAAAGATTTGTGATGATACTTTCGGCAATGTCAATTTTATAGGTCAATTGATATGGAAAAGTCGTCAGAATAAGGATAATAGAAATATTAACGGTCTTTCTTCAGATCACGAGTACATTCTTGTCTACTCTAGAACTAACAATATAAGAATTTTTAAGGGTACAGAAAGGAAGACTGAGCAATACAAGAATCCAGATAATGATCCGAGAGGCAAATGGGTGAGTGGAAATATGGTAGGATTACTTCCCGAGGCAGAACGTCCAAATTGTCATTATGACTTATTGAACCCAGACACGGGAATAACATATGAAAAACCTAAAATGGGCTGGAGATATGACCAAAAGACAATGTCAAGACTAATTGAAGAAAAACGAATTTTATGGCCAGAGAATAATGATGGTAGACCAAGACGTAAAGTGTTTTTAGATGATGTAAGTAAGGAAAGGCCAAACTTCACTTCAATTATTGGAGAAGGTGTGTATACTCGAAATGGTACTCAGGATATAAATGAACTTTTTGATGATAAATATTTTGATTTCCCCAAACCTAAAGAACTAATTAAAATTTTGATATCGCAAACTACTGAAATGTCTGAAAAACATATAGTATTAGATTTCTTTGCGGGCTCATCAACTTCAGCTGATTCAGTAATATCTATTAACTCCACTGATGGGGGAAATAGGAGATTTATTCAAGTTCAATTGCCTGAAGCTATAGAGGAAAAAAGCAAACCATTTTCAGAAGGATATCGTAACATTTGTGACATAGGCAAAGAGCGTATCCGCCGAGCTGCCAAGAAAATTAAGGAAGAAACAAACGCGGATATTGATTATGGCTTTAGGGTGTTTCGCTTAGACGAGAGTAATATGCAAGATGTGTATTATAAACCTCAAGAGTATGACCAAGGGCAATTGGATGCGTTTGCAGATAATGTAAAACCAGACCGTACCGCAGATGATTTGTTGGCGCAGATATTACTGGACTGGGGCTTGCCCTTATCCTTGCCTATTGAGCAGGCAAATGTTGCGGGCAAAAAGGTGTTTAAGGTGGCCGGAAATTCACTTTATGCGTGTTTTGATACTGATATAGATGAAGGTTTCGCAAAAGCAGTGGCAGCAGAAGCACCGTTGCGAATAGTATTTAAAGACAGTGGGTTTAAAAATGATACGGCCAAAGAAAATGTAAAGCAGTTGTTGAAGCAGTTGAGTCCGGAGACGGAGATGAAGGTGGTTTAATTAATGGTTAATTGTTAATGGTTAATTGTAAAAGCTATAGATATGAGAGAGAATATTGTAAAGAATAAGAGTTTTGCTTTTGCGGTTAATGTGGTTAATTGTTATAAATGGTTATGTACAGAGAAAAAAGAATTTGTGTTAAGCAAGCAAATATTAAGAAGTGGAACCAGTGTTGGTGCTATGATTAGAGAAGCAGAACACGCAGAGACCAAGAAAGATTTTATTCATAAAATGGCAATAGCTCAAAAAGAAATAAACGAATCAATTTACTGGCTTGAGCTTCTAAAAGAAACTAATTATTTAGACCAGCCTACTTTTATAACTTTAGAACAAGACGCTATTGAAATACTAAAATTAGTAACCTCTATTATAAAATCGACAAAGCAAAACATTAAAAATTAATCATTCATCATTAATAATTAAAAGAGTGGCACTACCAATAAACATACGTGACTTGGTGCACGGGGAAACTGTAGAATGGGAACGTCTTGAGTTTAAACAAGGATGGAATCCAGAGGAAATAGTTCATACTATTTGCGCTTTCGCCAATGATATTAATAATTGGGGAGGTGGGTATGTCGTGGTAGGGATTGGAGAAAATAATGGACAGCCCGTATTGCCGCCAGTTGGCTTACAACAGAACCAATTAGACCATATTCAAGGAGACATTGTAAGATTGGCTAATCAATTACAGCCTAATTATTTTCCCATATCGCAGCCTTATGTTTTTGACGGGAAACACATAATTGTTTTGTGGTGTCCTGCGGGAGATAATAGACCTTATTCAGCACCTTCAACGCAGGGCGGGAAAGCGCAGCGTCACAGATATGTGCGCTTTGGGTCGCGCAGTATTGTTGCTAGGGGTGTACTGGATGTTCAGCTTACTGAACTTGCTGCGCGTATTCCTTTTGATGATCGTGTTAATAACCAAGCTACTATAGATGACCTAGACCTTGGCACTATCCAAGCTTATTTGCAAGAGATTAAAAGCGAGCTTTATGCCGAGAGCACGCGTATGTCGCTCACAGAAATTGCGCGCGCTATGCTCATTGCCAAAGGCCCTGATGAAGACATACGACCCGTAAACGTGGGATTGTTGTTTTTTTCAAAAACGCCAGAAGCGTTTTTCCCAAGAACACAGATAGAACTTGTTTGGCATCGAGATTACACCGGTAAATCTTTTAAAGAATATATTTTTAAAGGCCCTTTGCACGAACAATTGAGAGACACCTTATCCTTTATAAAAACCAATATTATAAGTGAGAAAGTAGTGAAACACAAGGATAGGGCTGAGGTTGATCGTTTTAATAATTACCCATATACGGCCATTGAGGAAGCGCTATCTAATGCAGTTTATCATAAGAGCTATGAAATTGGAAGTCCTATTGAAATACAAATATGGCCTGACAAAATAGAAATATTGAGTTATCCAGCGCCTAAACCGCCGGTAACCAATGATATTCTGGGGAGTAAGAAGCGCATTATAGCACGGGATTATAGAAACCGACGGATAGGGGATTTCCTAAAGGAGTTACATTTAACGGAGGGCAGGGGAACAGGATTTCCTTCCATTTATAATGCAATGGAAGAAAATGGGAGTCCATTGCCCCTATTTGAAACAGATGATGAAAGTTATGTTCTTGTAACACTTCCTGCTCGAGGTAATGACCAAGCTAGTGACCAAGTTAATGACGGAGTTAATGTTCCAGTTGAAGCCCCTAAATTCAATACATTAGAAGATGTTGTTGCTTTTAGTAACCAAGCTAATGACGGAGCTACTGTCGGAGCTACTGACGGAGCTGAAGCTAATGATAATAGCATTTCAGGTGATTCTAAAGAGACAATTGACGGAGTTGGTGATGGAGCTAGTGACGGAGCTCTTAAAATTCTAGATGAACAGGTACATACAAAAGTAGCAGCTATACTAAGTGGATTAGGACAATGGACTAAAAGAAGTGATTTGTTTGACCAAATAGGACTAACAAATCATTCTACAAATCGCAAGAAATATTTGGATCCTTTATTTGATTTTGGATGGATACAAATGGAGTTCCCGGATAATCCGACGCATCCTAATCAGCGCTACAAAATAACAAAAACAGGAAAACGAATTTTAGAACTTATTACAGGATAATGAAGTTACAATTTAAAGAACAACAGTTTCAAGTAAATGCAGTACAGGCGGTGGTAGATTGTTTTGAAGGACAGGCGTTAAAAACCAATACGTTTACCTTAGAAAAAAGCCAGGAAATACTGCGCAGGGCCAAGCAAGCCAATACCAACGAGTTTACATTGGAACTGGATCAGGATCTTGATGAGGCCATAGGGTATCGCAACAGTAAAATACAGATCACCGAGACCCAGATCCTCAAAAATATTAATACGGTACAGAAGCAGAATGAGCTTTTGGAAAGTGAAAAACTAGAGCGGCCGAAAGGTGTTCGACTGGGCTATAATCTTACCATAGAAATGGAGACGGGTACTGGGAAAACCTATACCTATATCCGAACTATGTATGAATTGCATAAAAAATATGGGTGGAGTAAGTTTATTGTTATCGTTCCGAGTATAGCGATACGTGAAGGGGTTTATAAATCGTTTGAGGTGACGCAGGATCACTTTCAAGAAAAGTATGGACATAAGATAAAGCCGTTTATTTATAATAGTAGCCGGCCGCAGGATATTGAAAATTTTGCCTCTGATAATCGAATCAGTGTTATGATAATCAATACTCAAGCGTTTAACGCCAGAGGGAAAGATGCTAGGCGTATCTATCAAGAATTGGATGATTTTGGAACTAGAAAGCCTATTGAGATCATTGCGCAGACCAATCCGATTTTAATTATTGACGAACCACAGTCGGTTGATGGAGTGCGAACGCTTGAGAGTATGCAAGATTTTAATCCTTTATTCACATTACGCTATTCTGCTACCCATAAAGTTGATTACAATAAAATTTATCGTCTTGATGCGCTTGATGCGTATAATAAGAAACTTGTTAAGAGAATTCAAGTAAAAGGAATCAATCTTAAAGGTTCTACAGGAACTACGGGCTATGTGTATGTAGAGCAAATTTCATTAAGCAATACGAAACCGCCAGTGGCCCTCATTGAGTATGAGCAACGCAGTGGAACAGGGGTGAAGCGTGTTCGAAAGAAATTGGAGAAAGGAGCTAATCTATATGAAATATCGGGGAATATGCCCCAATATAAAAACTGTACTATTCAGGAAATAGACGGATATTTCAATAAGGTAGTTATCAATGGGGAGGATATTTATGCAGGGGACGCCATAGGAGATTTGAACGAAAAGGATTTTAGAAGAATTCAAATTCGCGAAACTATTTATTCGCATTTACAAAAAGAGAAGGAGCTTTATGGGAAGGGGATTAAGGTGCTTTCGCTTTTCTTTATAGATTCGGTAGATAAATACCGCGTGTATGATGAAGATGGAGAACAACTACTGGGAGAGTATGCCCAGATTTTTGAAGAGGAATATAATATAGCGCGGAATGAGTTTTTAGATCTGTTTAATCAGGAATACAATGATTATCTAAAAGAGACAGACCCTAGCACTATTCACAAGGGCTATATGCCTGGTAACTATGGTGCTTATTTAGGGCGGGACAATCCGGAAGATGTGCACGATGGTTATTTTTCGATTGACAAAAAGAAAAAACTGGTAGATCCTTCCGTTAAACGAGGTGCCGAAGATTCTGACGATATTTCAGCATACGATCTTATTATGAAGGATAAGGAACGCTTACTCAGCTTTAAGGAGCCCACGCGATTTTTGTTTTCACATTCAGCGTTAAAGGAAGGGTGGGACAACCCTAATGTGTTTCAGATATGTGCGTTAAAAAATAGCGATGCTACCATACGACGGCGTCAGGAAGTGGGACGTGGTATGCGTTTGTGCGTTAATAAGAATGGAGTGCGTCAAGATTTTGATACCGTTGGGGAGCAAGTGCACGAAATTAATAAATTAACGGTTATTGCCTCTGAGAGCTATGAAACTTTTGCAAGAGGACTGCAGTCTGAAATTGCCGCAACCTTAAAGGGTAGACCGCAAAAAGCCGATGTTGAATATTTTGTTGGAAAACTTGTGCAGAATGAAAAGGGAGATAAACATAGAATAGATCCTGTACAGGCTAAAAAGTTGAACAAGCATCTTTATAAAAATGATGTTTTGGATGATGATGATAAAATCACAAAAATAGGAAGAGAACTCATAGACCAAGATAAGGTTCCGCTACCAGAAGAGTTGGAAGATTTTAGAACCAGCATAACGCAACTTCTGAAATCGGTTTATACAGGGGAAGTTTTAAAACCAGAGGATGACAGAGAAACTATTGTAGTACGAACTAATAAAAACTTTAAAAAGAAGGAGTTCCAAGAACTATGGAACAAAATTAATCTCAAAACTATTTATGAGGTTAATTTCAATACCGAAAAGCTAATAAGGGATAGCATCATAAAAATCAATGCCGACCTCAACATTGCGGATCGCCATTATGAAGTGAAAAGTGGGGAGTTGGAAGATGGTTCTATGGCTGAAATGCAGGAGGGTACTCTTTTTAGAGAAACAGGGCGGAGGTTGGATAAGGTTAAGACCGATCTTTATACCGATACCGTTTATGATATTGTTGGGGAAATTGTGAATGGAACGAATCTGACTCGGAAAACTATTGTAGCTGTTTTAAAGGCCATCAAGCAGGAGAAGTTTTTACTCTTAAGAAAAAACCCAGAGGAATTTATCGCCAAATGCGCCAAGTTGATTAATGAGGTGAAGGCGAGTATGATTATCAATAATATCGTGTATCACAAAACCGAAGAACGTCACGATGCACACACCGTATTTACGAACGATAAATACAGTATGCGTCAATCTGATACCCTAAAGAAACATATTTACGATTACCTCACAACAGATTCGGGAGTGGAAACCCGTTTTGCTGAGGCCTTGGAAAATAGTGTTGAGGTTTCTGTATATGCAAAGCTTCCTAAGAGTTTTTATATAACAACGCCTGTGGCCAATTACAGTCCAGACTGGGCCATTGTGTTTGACAGGGAAAAGGTGCGTGAGATTTATTTTGTAGCCGAGACTAAGGGATCAGATTCAGATCAAGATTTACGGGAGATAGAGAAACTCAAGATTCATTGTGCTACTGTCCATTTTGAGGAGATAAGTAATAAGGAGGTGACGTTTAGTAGGGTGAGCAGTTATGAGAAGTTGTTGGAGATTATTGAATTGAGGTAGGGGATGTCAAAGGAAATAAAGATATATTTTGATAGCCCAATGGACTTTGAAGCCGATAATATTAGACCCTTGAATGGTATTGCTGGGCTATATTTTATTTTCAGTCAGTCTATCGAAATAAACTATCCTTTTGACTCTTCAAAACTCTTGTATATAGGAATGAGTGAGAAGCGAACCAATAGTATTGGAAATAGGCTTATTGGACATTTTGATGGGACCTCTAAAAACGTTGGATTGTCCAATTACCGAAAAATGGAACCGCTTCTTTTTACCTATATAAATTTTGAGATGTTGAGGAGTTTTTGGGATTTTAGAATTGAAGATTTAGAAAGTTACTTTCTATTGAATTTTGTTGACAAGTATGGCGTTTATCCTATTTGCAACAATAAGACGGGATATGAAATTTTAAAGAATGAATTAAGAACAAACTTCCAAATCAACTGGGAGTATTTTAAATAGACATTTATGAGCAGCGATGTAAAATCAGGTCAAGAAATATTGGACACGTTCTTTGGTGCTATTGAATCTATTGAAGGTGTTGATCCTAAAATATCTCAAATGATATTAGATCTTTATAAAGAGGGCACCTTAACGGAGGCAAGAATAAAGAACGAATTGCAACAATTACGAATTCAGGAAAAGGATGAAGCTTAAACAAATTGAAATAAAAGGATTACGTGGTATAAAGGAGTCTTTATCTCTTGAACTGAATGGCAAATCTATTGTTCTCTATGGAGATAATGGAATGGGTAAAAGTAGTATTACCGATGCTATTGAATGGTTTTACACAAATAAGGTTGCTCATCTAGCTGGAAGTGAAATTGATTTAAAGGAGGCTTTAAGAAACGCTTCGGTAAATGAGGCTTTTGTTTCAGAAGCATCTATGAAATTCCATAAAAAAAGTGACTTAGACACTGCAAAAACTCTTTTCTATAAAAGGCAGAAGTTAGAACAAGATTATACAATTAAATCAGATTCCATACGTGATTATATCGTAAAATCTAAGGAAGAGAATTTACTTTTACGATATAAAAACCTGAATGATTTTGTTGATAACACGAAAGGTGATAAGCTTAAATATCTATCGGATATTATAGGATTTTCTGAGGTGACTAAGAAAAAGGAAATTTTGAGGAAGGCTTATTCTTCTATAAAAATGGAGATAAAGAATCAAAATTTTGAAGGTCAGATAACTTCTCAGAAAACCATCCTTATAGATAAAATTGGAGCGGCGGTAAGCCAGGACAAGGATTTCTTAGAAATTCTTAATAAAAGGATAGCGCCTTTAAAGACTGAAATAAAAATTGAAAGCATTGAAGATGTCGATTCTCTGTTAATTCACCTTAAATCTGCTACAAATGAAAAGTTAGTCACAGAGAATGCATTTCTCGAAAAAACACAAACTACTATTAGTGGGCTCCAAGCAGAAATAGTATCAATCAATTCCAGTTATGATATTTTCTATAATGAATTTCAAAAAATTGCTGCCGACGTTGAAGGAATAATGAAGATTTACATTGGAGAGCTTTTAAAATCGGGTGATAAAGTGATTCGAAAGTTCCATAAGGAAGAGAGTTGTCCATTGTGTTTACAGTCAAAAGATAGAGATGAGTTAAGAGCGGAGATAGCAGAGCGATTAAAAGAAATTGAAGAAGCTTCAAAGAAGTTGGGAGTATTTCAGAAAGCTCAAGAATTAGTAAAAGCGACCACAATTGAAAGAATAAAGAGACTCAACGTGCTCCTATCAGAAGCACTTTTTAAAATACCTGAAAATGAGCCATTAAAAAGGGATATAGAAATATTGAAAGGAAAGTTCAATCTGATGGAAAAGGCGAGTTTGGTAAAGGCGTCCTCTGGTGATAAAATTCAAGATTCAAAGAGTATTGAACTAAATGTATCTGATTTTATTTTTCTGGATGGTCTCGCGATAAGGATTAAGGAGATAAAAGAAAAGATTGAAAAGGATAACATTACCCAAGCGTATGCCGATATATCAGCTTCAAAAGATGCTTTCCTCAAAATTAAATCTCTAGAGGGTGAGCGGAAAATACTTGAAAATCAAAGCTATTCCCTCTCTTTAATTTATAATGAATTTGTAAAAGCTCAAAAAGATGGACTTGAAGATTTTATCCATTCTTTTTCGACTCAAATAAATGATTATTATCAATATATGAATCCTGATGAACCTTTTCAGGAAATCAAAATCGTAGTTATTGGAGAGGAAGATGACCTTAATGGTCTAACCATAGAATACAAGTATAATAATGAACGGGTTTCCCCTCCGCAGAAGTATTTCAGTGAATCTCACCTTAACTGTTTCGGCATTTCATTTTTTCTTGCTTCTGTGAATGCATTTAATGATGTAAACGAATTTATTGTTTTGGACGATGTGATTTCTAGCTTTGATTCAAATCATAGAAAACGATTTGCAGAGTTGTTATTTGAGAAATTTTCTGAAAAGCAAATCATTTTACTTACCCACGAAGAAGAATGGTTTCGAAATTTTGTTAAACCAATGGCCAAGAATAGAGGTTGGCTTGTAAATGAGATTAAATGGACAGAATCTAAGGGAACCCACTTTGAAGAGTCGCGAGGTGATTTAAAATTTAAAATAGAGAAGCACCTCTCTGAGGCCGAAGTGGATGACATAGGGAATCATATAAGACGATATTTGGAATCATCTTTAAAAGAGATTTGTATGAACTTAGATGTAAAGGTAAGTTTTAGACCAAACGAGATCAATGAGAAACGAATGCCAGATGAGTTGATCAGTGAGTTAAAATCAAGGATAAAATCAAAAAGCAAAGATTTGAAAACACACTTTCCAACTATTGAAAGAGTTGCTAATTCTTCGATTTTAGGAAACTTACTTTCTCACGATAATCCATTTAATCCTAAAATTGGTGATCTTAAAGCTTTCTGGGCGGATATTCAGGAAATGGAAAGTATTTTTTATTGTCAAGAGGAAGGTTGCAAAAAGCGCGCAGTATCTTTTAGAAATTTAGATACTGTAGAGAATAAGATAAGATGTGGAGGGTGTGGACAAACAAAATACGACTGGTCTTAAATTATGAAGTTAATCGACAACGTAAATAGTCGTTTAGGCGACGACTTGAGGGAAAGTATTAAGAAGGGAAGTAAGTTAAGTATAGCGGCTAGTTCTTTCTCTATATATGCTTATGAAGCCTTAAAAAAGGAATTGGGAAGCATCGAGGAGCTTCGTTTTGTCTTTACCAGACCGACCTTTATTGAAGAGAAATTCCAAAAGCATTCACGACAGTTTTATATACCTCATATCTATAAGGAAGCAGATTTATGTGGAGGGGATTTTGAGCTTCGATTAAAGAGTGAATTGAATCAAAGAGCTATAGCGCGGGAATGCTCTAAATGGGTTAGGGACAAAGTGGTTTTTAAATCGAATGTAGATAGCACTAATACCATTAACGGGATGATTCATCTTAAAAATGGGGAATCGGATGGTGCTGCATATTCTGGAATCAGCAGTTTTACTTCTTCTGATTTGGGGATTACTCATAAAAAGGGATTTCCAACCCTAATTCAGAAATCGGAATTTCCGCAGAGTAGCGCATATTTGGAATATTTCAACCAAATATGGGAAAACAAAGAAGATCTTAAAGATGTGACTCTCCAGGTGCAAGAGTATTTTGAAAATGCTTTTAAAGAGAATAGCCCTGAATTTATTTACTTTATTACGCTTTATAATATTTTCAATGATTTTCTGGATGATATCTCTATGGAGAATTTACCCAATGATCAGATAGGTTTTAAAGAATCTGTGATTTGGAATAAACTTTACAATTTTCAGAAGGATGCTGTTATAGGGGCAATTAATAAACTTGAAAAATATAAGGGATGTATTCTGGCGGATAGCGTTGGGTTGGGGAAGACATTTTCAGCATTGGGGGTGATTAAATATTACGAAATGCGTAATAAAGATGTTCTTGTATTGTGTCCAAAAAAGTTGGAAGCGAACTGGAATACCTACCGGCATAATGACAAGAACAATATCCTTGCGGGAGACCGCTTTGGGTATGATGTGCTTTTCCATACCGATTTATCGCGTGAACGTGGAATGAGCAATGGGCGGAATTTGGAAAGTGTGAATTGGGGTAATTATGGGCTTATCGTAATAGACGAATCTCATAACTTTAGAAATAACAATACGGTTGTCGGGAAAGAAAATAGATATCAGAAGCTGCTTAGGAAGGTAATACAGGAAGGTATTGAGACTAAAGTGATGATGTTGTCTGCAACGCCTGTAAATAATAGATTTAATGATTTAAGGAATCAGCTGGCCCTGGCTTATGAAGGGGAAGCGGCTTTAATTGATGAAAAACTAGATACGGATAAGGGAATAGATATTATTTTTAGAAGAGCACAACAAGCTTTTAATGTTTGGTCTAAATACGCGACGGAAGAGCGAACGACTGAGAAATTGCTTGATATGTTGGATTTTGATTTTTTTGAAATCTTGGATTCCCTTACGATAGCACGTTCTAGAAAACATATAACCACTTATTATGATACTACTGCGATAGGGAAATTTCCGAAGCGTGAAATACCTGTCTCCATCAGAAGTGCCTTAACTCAAGATAGCTCCATAACCTATACAGAAATAGCCGAAAAGCTGACGTTATTAAATCTGTCGATATATACCCCTCTGAATTATATTCTGCCCAGCAAGATTCAGTTTTATGCGGATCTCTATGATAAAACAGTAAAAGGCGGCCGGTTAACCCAAATGGATCGGGAGAAAAGCTTACAGATCTTGATGCGAATCAATCTTCTAAAGAGATTAGAGAGCTCTGTTGACTCCTTTAGAATTACTTTGGAAGGAGTGATGGAGCAAATAGAGGCTGCTTTAAAAGCTATTAAGAATGGAGATAACGAGGCTTACTCTGGTATTGAAGCAAAGATGGACAGTGAAGAGTTTGATTGGGAAGCCAATTGGGGAGATGAGGAGAATGTGATCGGTAAAAAAATAAAGGTTCACGTATCGGATGTTGATGCCAAAAGATGGAGTGAAGATTTAGAAGAGGATTTATATGTTTTAGAACAATTGCACAAATCTGTTTCTCATTTAAAGGGCGAAAAGGATTTAAAGTTGCAATCTCTAAAGGAACTCATAGAGAAGAAAATTGAGAAGCCCTTGAACGGCACAAACAAAAAGGTAATTGTTTTTACTGCTTTTGCCGATACCGCGAATTATCTATACAGGGAGCTAGGGAAAGATCTGAAGAGCACGTATGGATTAAATACGGCCTTGGTGACCGGCTCAAAAAGGTCTTGTACTACCAAGAAAATACCAACTCAATTAAATACGATACTAAGTTGTTTTTCTCCTATTTCAAAAGATAAGGGTCAATTATACCCTTCCATAAAGGAATCTATAGATATTTTAATAGCAACCGATTGTATATCAGAAGGTCAAAACTTACAGGATTGTGATTATTTAGTGAATTATGATATACACTGGAATCCTGTTAGAATCATTCAACGTTTTGGGCGTATTGATAGGATAGGCTCCAAAAATGACAGTATAACAATGGTGAATTATTGGCCTGATGTTACTTTGGATTCTTATATCAATTTAAAGCAGCGAGTAGAGAGTAAAATGCTTATTAGCAATATGGCGAGTACCGGTGATGACAATATTCTGAATTTGGATGAAAAGGATCTGGACTATAGAAAGGTTCAGTTGCAACGACTTCAAGATGAGGTAATTGACTTAGAGGATTTGCGCGATGGAGTAAGCATTACAGATTTAGGATTAAATGATTTTCGAATTGACTTATCCAATTTTATAAAGAATTATGGAGAGCTCAAAAATATTCCGGAAGGGGTGCATGCAGTTGCACAATCAAATCAAACTTTCGCGCCGGGAGTTATTTTTGTTCTGAAAAATATTCATACGAGCGTGAATATTGACAAATTAAACAGGCTGCATCCATACTATCTTGTTTATGTAAAAAACAATGAAGAGCTGTTTTTGGGTCATATGGAATCGAAGAAAATATTGGATGCAATGCGGATGCTCTGCAAAGGAGAAAATGAACCAATTCTAAATTTGTGTGACGAGCTTTCTAAAGAAACTAAAGAGTATTCGAAAATGGATACCTATTCACACTTACTAAAACAAAGTATTGGGAGTATTCTTCAGACCGAAAAAGAGAAGGATGTTCAAAGTCTATTTAGAACAGGTGGGACAACTGCTCTTAAAGAAAAATTAAGGGGAATTGAAGATTTTAATTTGGTGTCATTTTTAATTATCAAGTAGTTGAATATCTATAATCTACCACAAAGCACTATTGTTAATCGGAATGTTCCTAAAAATGCATTCGATGAATATTCGAATTCCAAGCAAAAGAGGATGTTCACGGATTTAATATACAAGATAACCTGGAAGCATAAAATATCTTCAGAAACGATTAATCTATCGGGAATAGAAGTCCAAGAAATTCAGTTATTTGAAATTCAATTAAAGGAGAAAAATAGTATTCGTTCTTTGTTGGATATTATTGATAAGGCGATTCCGTATCACATTATTTTTATAATTGTTTTTGAAAATGAAGTCCGATTTAGAACGGCGAAAAAGCATCTGAACCCTTTAAAGGAGAACAATGCCGTCATTGATTGGGTTTTTGAGACGGAATGGTCCAACCAGGGAGATGCCGCATACGGCTTGGAATTAAAAAAGAATATCGACTCTGTTTATTATAATTTTTGTTCTGATATCACGGGAGAGGATAAGAGATTTGATTCTATTGCGGAGATGATTGCGTACAGGAGTGAAGTAAGAGAACTTGAAACCCATATCGAGAGACTTAAATCTCTAATCAAAAAAGCGAAGCAGTTTAATAGGAAGTTGGAGTTGAATGTTGAGTTGAATAAATATGAAGGAAAGTTAAGGAGGGTTAGGGGTAGGATTTAGGGGGATTGGTGAGTTTGCAGTACCTTACATTTTGGCTATGCTTCCCAGATTAAACTAATTATCGTTTTATACTGCTTTGTAGGAATACAGTATTCATAAAAATCAATATCATCTTCCCAATCGTTAATTTTAAACCAAGTGGATTTACTTATTAACTGAGCTTTTTCGACACCTGAATATATAAAATCATAATCGGCTTCTAAATACTCCATAGCTACAGAGTCTTCAGGGGGTGGAAGTTTTGTTATGTCGGGTATCCACACTTTTAAATCATTTGATTTTCGCCAATAGTGAACTTTACCATTAGAAATAAATACAACAAAAATTGGAGCTATATCTAAGGTTAACATTCTAAAAATAACTGAAGTTAAGCTCGTTCTAAATCGTGTGCTAATATCTTTTATGAGGTGTGGGCCGAAGGATTTATTTTTTATAAAATCTCTAAATACAATTTCTGGCATTAATAACTCACTTGCAAAATCATTTGCTTCATACTCTTGTAGACCTCTCTGAGCTTGTTTTTCAACGTTGAACCAATTAAGTGTATTTGTGTTATCGCTATGAAGTTCCAGTATTTCATGTAAGAAATGGTGCCCTAATTCGTGAGCGGCCACAAACCTTTTACGTTGCTTGCTTATTATAGACTTGTTAACCTTTATTAAAGTTCTGAAGCTTCCTCTTATAATTTTGCCATCGGAATTATTAAGCTCTTCTTCCTTATAGATTATATCAAAACCACACATTAGATCTTCCATTGAAATATCGCTTATATCCTCATAACCGATTAAATCAAGGATTTCTTTGGCCTTATTGCTTCCCTTTTGATTCGCTTTCAATCATTTCAATTATTTCGATCAAATTTTGATCCTTTATTATCTCTTTGATTTCGTCTTCGTTAAGTTCCTTCAACTTGTTAAACTGAAAATTAATTTTGTTTTGTTTAATTAAATTATTTAAAAACGCAACCGGCTTATCCAAACCTTTCTGAAGGGCATCTTGAAAGCGCTCAGCAGCAATACGCAATAACTCTTCTTGTTTTTCACGGTTGATTTTAACTTTTAAATTAAACTTTAATTGTTTGATAAACCTGTCTTGACTGGCGTTTCTGATTTTGAAATCTACACCGGCTTCTGCAAGAGATTCCCTAACAGTCTCAATTGGATAAGACTGCTCAAAATTCGTAATGCTATCTTTTATTGTTTTTTTAAGCTTATCCACTGTGTGTTTAGTTTGATTTTTTTTCTTCTTAATCTTTTATAGATATTGTTTATTTCCATTATGGGCATTTCCATATATTCAGCTACTTCTTTGGGTGTTTTGATGCCAGCAGTCCAACATTCAAAAACTTCTATTTCAAATTTGTCGGCCCCCTGATCCTTTAATGAAGTTATCCATTCTTGGATAATAACTTTGTCATCGATTTTTTCGAAGTTTTTGTCGTCAACACCTTGTTCTATGCTGTCTAAATAATAAACGTCGGTAATATAGCTTTCCTCCGAATATTCAGAATCATCCTCCTCATTGTCTTGGTCGTCTGGTCTAACCTTACCTTTTTTGAAAAAATAATTGAGATCACTTCTTAAGGTTCCGAATATAAAATTTTCAAAACAACACTTATTCATATCCCATTTTCTTGTTCCATCACAGGCTTTCCTTAAAACAGTGTGACAGAAATCCTGAGGCTGTAGCCCATTCTTATTTTGTTCAGATTTATCATAAAATCTATCGCGTACGTAATCCTCCATCTTATCTAAAAGATCTTTTAGATCCATAGATTCAAGTTTATTTAAAATTTGAGAAGTTGTTGCGACGGCCATTCAATGTAAATATGCTCAAAAAATATAAAATTTTGCCATATGATGGCAAAAAATAATTATATCAGAGCATATAAGATTAGGAACAATAAATTTTAATA
>Ga0209075_1001468_pt1 | contig 22135 bp, 23 predicted proteins | sample Stecom2011_FD_187523 | JGI IMG/M metagenome (GOLD analysis project Ga0209075, IMG submission 187523) | Agricultural soil microbial communities from Utah to study Nitrogen management - Steer compost 2011 (SPAdes) (version 2) | ecosystem: Environmental > Terrestrial > Soil > Agricultural land...
GAGGGCAGTTTTTTGATGGCCGATATGTATGGTCAGAAGTATCAACGCTATTTTGAGGGCGACTTTTTTCAGACCACCCTCAATGTGAAGGCCTACATCAATCAGTTGATTTTTAGCGGGCCCATGCGCGACCGTTGGAATGTGTATGCCACCATTGGTTTGGGGGCCAACTTTTTCCGCTCAGCCATGCGTGAGCAGGGCAGTGAGCAGCTGTTGATGGTCGACGATATTTTTGGCGGGGTGTCGGGTTATCCGACCAGTTACAGCGATTGGGCGCCCGATGATTTTTTGGTTCGTGGTTATCGTCGAAATGACTATGCCGAAACCAATCCGGACTTGGAGAAAACCAGTCGCGAATCGAGTGTGGTGGTGCCTATGGGGGTGGGCGTTCGTTACCGCATCAACAAATCATTTGACTTGGGTATGGATTTGGTTTTGCACAACATGACTACCGATGATTTGGATGTGGACATCAGTGGTGCTGCCAACGATTCGTATATGTCGGCGGCTTTTTCGTTGACTTACAAAATTGGAAGGAAGGATAAGCGGCATGCATCGTGGACCTACAAGGATTTCAACATGGCTTACGAGCGGGAGCGTTTGCGCGATCCACTGGCTCAGCGCCTGGATTCTTTGCGTCAGCATCTGGATCAACTGGCTGCTGAGGGCGACAGTGCCGTGAGCGATACCACTTACATCAACAAGGAGCAAATCATACGGCATGGCTCCTTCTCCGCAGCGGTTTTCTTCGATTTTGACAAATCAGAGGTCGATCGGCGCAGTCACCTTACTCTGGCCGGTGTGGCGCGTTACATGATGGATCACCCGGAAGCCCGTTTCCAAATTCAGGGCTATACCGATGACCGGGGCAGCGAGGACTACAATCAGCGTTTGAGTGAGCGGCGTTGTCGGGCGGTGTTGGATGTGCTGGTAAAGGATTACGGCATTGAAGCCGAACGACTCCAGATAGAGCCCAGGGGAAAGAAAGAGTTGTTGAGCGATACCCGCAAGCTGGCGCCAAGAGGCGTGCATTTGGTAAATCGCAGGGTGGACATTATAGAGCTCAGTCGTTAAACTATGTGCTGCATGAAAAGATTTTGTATATTTTGTATAGTTGTTTTTCTGGCGACAGGTCTTGCGGGCCAAAACCGAAGGACCGATACGCGGGTCATCACCGAAGATATGCGCTATTCGGTAGAGAAGCCTTTTACTACCTGGTCTCTGAGTCTGGGCTATGGATCGCTGATGATGTTCAGCGACATCAGCTCTTCCTCTTTTATTCCCGATTATCCACTGCGTTTTGCACCTACGGTCATCGTGAGCAAGCAGCTGGCACCCTCTTTGGCCATTGATATGCAGTACCTGCATGGTGAGATGTATGGCGAGAACAGTCCCCACTATTTTAAGGGCACCCTCAACGATTTCTCGCTGAATGGGGTCTTTTACATCAACCAGCTGGGGGCTTTCCCGGGACCGGTGCGCGATCGTTGGAATTTTGTTTTTAAAATGGGTTTGGGGGCCAATTTCTTTCGCTCAAAATTGCATTTTATGGACAACGATGCCCTGGTTCAGGAGAGCGATTTTGGTATGCCGTCTGACCGCTACATGGTGGCTGGCTACGATCCTTACAATCCGGAGGAGAAGGTGGACCATCAAATGGAGCTGGTTGTGCCGGTGGGATTGGGCATGCAATATCGCATCAACCGGCATTTTGATGTGGGACTGGAGTCGACGATGCGTTTCAGCACTGCCGATAATCTGGATAATGTGTTAACCGGATCGACCAACGATCGCTACATGTACACCGGCATTAACCTGACCTATAAGGTGGGCAGGAAGGATGTGCGGCACATGCGTTGGACTTACCGGGGACAGGGTTTCAATTTGTTTGGTCGCAGTCGCCGCGATCCTCTGGAGGCCGAGGTGCAAATGCTGGAGGAGGCCATTCAAAAGTATGCCGACCGCGCACCAGTCCAGCGCGATTCGGTGGTGGTGAGTTACGGTTTGGTTGAAGTGTATGAGGCGGTTTCGGTTCGGAGTTTGTTTTTTGAACCGGGTGCTCGTCTTGATTTGGGCATGGCGGAGCAGGTGTTGATGGCCGAGACTGTGGTGGATATGAAGCAGAATCCGACAGCTGCTTTGGCCCTTTATGGCTATGTAGATCCCGACGATACGGGGGATCACGAGGTATTAAGCGCCCGGCAGTGTGAACAGGTACTCGACTTTTTGGTTAATGAATTGGGGGCTGATCCCGAGCGCATCGCGGTTTTTCCGCAAGGTGCGCAGGGAACTTTTTCCGGTGCAGAGGGTAAGCGCTCTCAAGTGGTACGCAGTGCCAACCGCCGCGTAGATATGGTTTTTAAGAAATAGGAATGGGGAAACGGACACTGGAAGGCGTTTTGTTGTTTGATGGCTTTTGTGTGTTGTGCAGTGCTTTTGTGCGAAGGGTGCTGCGGCGCTTTGACGGGAAGTTGGAGGTGTTGCCCATGCAGGGGGTGCGGGGACAGGCCTTGTTGGTTCAGAGTGGCATGAATCTGCTGCCCGATGAGGTCATATTGCTCATGGGCAAGCAGGTGTTGCAGGGGGCTGATGCCGTTTTGTATCTGTTGCGTGTTGCCGGAGGAGGCTGGCCGCTTTTGGCCCGTTTGGGCAGCTGGCTGCCCAAACCCTGGGTTGCAGTCCTCTACCGAAAAGTAGCCGGGAATCGTTACGTCTGGTTCGGTAAAAGAAAGTCCTGTTTTGTGCCCGAGCGCTAGTCCTCCAAATCCAGCTTGCCTGTTTGTTCTTCCTGATATCTTTTGGACAAGAGGGCCAGAAAACTTGCAAATTGTTTCATGGCCGATAGGGTTTCGGCGCTGAGACTTTGTTTTTGTAAGCGCAGTAAAAAGGTGTTGTACAGCGCACTCAGCATCAGTTCGATGTCGTTGGCGGGGGGTGGACTGGTTTTGGTTTCGAGCTCTTTAAGGAGGGGCTGCAGCTGCTGAAATTGAATTTGGTAGTTGACAAATTTTGGGGTTTTCAGCAGAAGGTGATGCAGGGTGTTGAGTTCATTAACTGTGTTGGTCAGCATTTGCAGATGACCGCTTTTTTCCTTTTGTTCCACCTTGAGCATGGCGCAGAGATTGTCCCACCACTGTTCCATTTCCTGCAAAATTTCACCGGATTGACCGTATTGGGGCAGCAGCTCGGTGCGAATACGTTCCATATTGCAGTCGTAGGCGCGTATCAGATCTTCTACTTGCCACATATACAGGATGTATTCGGCAATGTTCTCTTTTTTCTTTTTTTGTGCGGTCAGCATGCTGTAGTTTTAATCAAGGTCCTCAAAATCGTCGTCGGCGTCGAAAAACTGATCCAAATCACGCCGTTCTTTTTTGGTGGGTCGCCCCAGTCCCCTGGGTCGGTTCATTGCCTGGGCCATACGGGTGAGCCGAAGCAGTTCGAGCTCTTCGGCCGGGGTAATGTCTTTGATAAAGTCGGGGGTAAGCTTGGCCCCCATTCGCTTGCCCGAAAGCGCCAGTACTTTGTAGCGACGGGTCACGGGCGGATCCTTGATTTCTACTTCATCGCCCACCTTTAGGGTACGCGATGATTTTACCGGCATCCCGTCCATCAGCACCTTCCCTTTTTTGCAGGCTTCGGTGGCCAGACTGCGTGTCTTGAAAAGGCGAACGGCCCAAAGGTATTTGTCGATGCGCAAGGCTTCTGTTTCTCCCATGGTGTTCAGATTTAGCGGTGGTCCTATCTTTTGTTGAAGGTGTTCATGGTTCGGGTGCAGCCCATACTTGCAAAGCTGTGGATGATTTCTGTGGCCAGCTCAAAACGTTCGGGCAGCGCCTCCTTTTCGTCCCGCTCCCATTGTCCCAATACGTAATCCACCTGCTGCCCCTTTCTGAAATTGTCGCCGATCCCGAAGCGGAGCCGGGCATATTGGTTGTGTCCCAATACCTCGTTGATGTTTTTCAGTCCATTGTGTCCGGCGTCACTGCCCTTGGCGCGAAGGCGCAGAACACCAAAGGGGAGGGCCAAATCATCTACCACCACCAGGAGGTTTTCTATAGGAATCTTTTCTTTTTGCAACCAATAGTTGACGGCCCGGCCGCTCAAATTGACATAGGTCGATGGCTTGAGCAGGGTCAGCTGGCGTCCCTTGTGTTTGTGCTGGGCGGTCAAGCCATAGCGACCATCTTCAAAACTTATGCCGGCCTCCCCGGCCAGGTGGTCCAGAACATCAAAACCTACGTTGTGTCTGGTGTGTGCATATTCCGAGCCGATGTTGCCGAGGCCCACAATCAGGTATTTCATTTCGTGAGGTGTTGTATCGCTTGCTCCTTTGGGGGAACGTAACCAGTTTTTGATTTTTTGCCACATAAGTGCTGCCCGTTTAGACGCAAAAACCCCCATATACAAATACGGGGGCTCTTGTGTTTGGTGAAGTGGATTAAGCTTTCTGCTGAGCAGCTGCACGGGCAGCACGGGTCAGCTTAACAGAAGTAACCACAGAGTTTTTAGCATTGAGGAGTTCCAGGTTGGGGTAGCTGAGTTCGCCTACCTGAATACTCTTACCCAAGCCCAGTTTGTCGATGTTTACAGTCAAGTGGTCGGGCAGGTCTTTCATCAAGCCCTTAACGCGCAGTTTGCGCTGCTCCAGGGTGAGTTTACCACCGGCCTTAACACCTTCGGCCAAACCTTCCAGTTTAACGGGGATCTCAATTACTATCGGCTTGTCTTCAGATACTTGCAGAAAGTCGATGTGAATGAGCTCGTCGCTTACCGGGTGAAACTGGGTGTCCTTAATTACCGCAGTAAAGGTTTTGCTGTCGACGTTCAGGTGAATCAAATACACATTGGGGGTGTACAACAACTTACGAAACTCGTTGGCTTCGGCATAGAAATGTACAACTTCCTCTCCTCCGTACAATACGGCGGGTACTTTTTCGCTGGCGCGCAGCTCCTTGGTTGCGGATTTTCCCAGGTTATCCCTTTTGGCCGCTTTAACTTCAATAGTTTGCATGTTTACAAAATTAGTTTGTGCTACTCAAAATTAAGTGCTGATGTAAAAGCTTAATTTCCCATCACACGTTATGCCCTTTTGGGGCCGCAAAGATATAAATTAAATTACAAATTGTGTGCTGATCGACTGGTAATTGTATACTTTTTCGATGGTGTCGGCAAACAACTGGGCTACGCTGAGGACCTTGATTTTGGAGGACGATTTGCGCAGGGGAATGGAGTCGCTGACGTAGACTTCGGTCAGTTCCGATTGCTCAATGCGCTCGTAGGCCGGTCCCGAAAGGATGGCGTGGGTAGCAAAGGCACGCACGCTGAGGGCGCCCTGCTCCTTCATCATTTCGGCTGCCTTGGTGAGGGTCCCTGCCGTATCGATCATGTCGTCGAGAATAACTACGTTTTTGCCTTCCACGTCGCCTATGATGCGCATTTCATCTACCACGTTGGCTTTGGAGCGGTACTTGTGGCAAATAACCATTGGGGTTTCCAGGAATTTGGAATAGGTGTTGGCCCTTTTTGTGCCACCCACATCGGGGGAGGCAATCACCAGGTTGTCGAGTCCCAAAGAGCGAATGTGAGGAACAAAGATGCTGGAGGCGTACAGGTGGTCAACAGGGATGTTGAAAAAGCCCTGGATCTGATCGGCATGCAGGTCCATGGTTATGATGCGGTCGACTCCTGCGGTGCTCAGCAGATCGGCCACCAGTTTGGCCCCAATGGAAACCCTGGGCTGGTCTTTCCGATCCTGGCGGGCAAAACCAAAGTAGGGCATTACGGCCACAATTTTGTAAGCCGATGCTCTTTTGGCTGCATCAATCATCATGAGCAGCTCAAAAAGGTTGTCGGTAGGTGGAAAGGTCGATTGAATCAGGAAGACGTGGGACCCGCGGACGGTTTCTTCGTAGGCGGTGGCGAATTCGCCATCGCTGAAACGGATGACATTTACATTGCCCAGTTCACGACCAGCGCATAAGCTGATTTTTTCGGCCAGATATTGGGTGTTGGTTCCGGAAAAAACCTTAATAGGTGCTTTGGGTGGCATTAAATTTCTGTTTATCAGATTGTTGTAAAAAGTGGTTCGACTTTGCAAAGATAGCAAAAATCATGTATCCTTAAGGATTTGTTTACAAGAGATTTTGATTTTTGCTTTAAAATCAAAGGATTTAGCCCTCCCATTCCTTGTTGAGTTGTTCGATGTACAGGAGCAAATCTTCCCGTCCATCGCCCTTTTCTGCTGAGGTGATAAAACTAAGTGGCAGCTCCTCCCACTCCTTCAGCAGTTCGTTGCCGTAATGCTCCAGATTGTTTTTTAAAACCGTGGGCGTAAGCTTGTCGGCCTTGGTGAAAACCAGAGCAAAGGGGATGCCTGCCTGCCCCATGCTGCGCATAAATTCCAGATCGAGGGCCTGGGGCTGAATGCGGGCGTCAATCAATATGAATAAGCATACAAGATTTTCTCGTTTCGAAAGGTAATTGAGAATCATTTTGCTGAAAACGGCCCGTTGGGTTTTGGCCACCTTGGCGTAGCCATAACCGGGTAAATCCACCAAATACCAATGGTCGTTAACCAAAAAATGATTGATGAGTTGGGTTTTCCCAGGTGTTGAGGAGGTTTTGGCCAGCTTGCCGGAGCGGCAAAGCATATTGATGAGGGAGGATTTACCAACATTGGAGCGGCCGATGAAGGCGTATTCGGGCCGGTTTGGGGGCGGACACTGGTCGGCATGCTGACTGCTGGTAACAAAACGGGCACTTTTGATCATGTGCTTTTTTTTGCAAAAGTAAGGATAGTTGCCGGTATTCAAAAGTTTGGCGCCTCGACTTGCCTTTGGTTTTTATATCTTTGTGCAAAACCGATTAAATTTTCACAGCTGTTATGACAAAGGCATTGTATCCCTTAAAGTTTGAGCCCATTTTTATGGAACGGATCTGGGGCGGTAATAAACTCGAAACCGAATTGAAAAAGCCCCTTGGAGGGAAGAGTGGTATTGGTGAAAGCTGGGAGCTTTCGGGAGTGGAGGGCCATGTTTCGGTAGTAAGCAACGGCTTTTTAAAAGGCAATACCCTGGCCGAATTGCTGGAGATTTATATGGGCGATCTGGTTGGTGATGCTGTTTTTCAGCGCTTTGGTGAGGAATTTCCCTTGTTGATTAAGTTCATAGATGCCCGTGAAGATTTGTCCATTCAGGTGCATCCCGATGACGCGCTGGCGGCCCAAAGACACGATTCTTTTGGCAAGACTGAGATGTGGTATGTGTTGCAGGCTGAAGAGGGGGCCCGCTTGATCAGTGGCTTTGTCGAAACGGTAAGTCAGGCGGACTACCTGAAAGCGGTAGAGGAGAAGCGTCTGGAATCCCTGTTGGCCAGTCACCCCGTTCAGGCCGGAGAGGTCTTTTTTATTCCTGCCGGAAGGGTGCATGCCATTGGGGCAGGTATCTTGCTGGCCGAAATTCAGCAGACTTCGGATGTGACTTATCGTATTTATGATTTTGACCGACGTGATGCTCAGGGCCAGGCCCGGCAATTGCATACGCAGGAGGCCCTGGATGCGATCGACTATAAGGCTTACCCGGATTATCGTACGGCCTATGAGGTGGTGTCGAACGCGGTGAGTCCTGTGGTCACTTGTCCCTATTTCACCACTTCGGTGTTGGCATTGGATGGCCCCCTGACCAGGGACTATTACAGTCTCGATTCATTTGTTATCCTGATTTGTACCGAGGGGGCTGCACGTTTGGTGTATGAAGGCGGTGAAGTGGCTGTCGCTAAGGGAGAAACGGTTTTGATTCCCGCAGAGTTGCGGCAATTGACCTTTCATCCGGAGGGGCAGGTCCGCTTGTTGGAGGTTTATGTGCCCCATGAATAATGTTTTTTGTGTTTTGCCGATAAAAAAGTATTGATTTTTTACTTTTTTGTGCTATTTGGTTTAATTTTGCAACCCAAAAGATAAAAATTTAGGCTATGAAGGTTTTAAAATTTGGCGGAACTTCCGTGGGTTCTGCCGACCGGATGAAGGAAGTGGCTGCTTTGGTTAACGACGGCGATCGAAAGATTGTGGTGTTGTCGGCGATGTCGGGAACCACCAATAACTTGGTAGAGATTGCCAACTACCTTTATAAGAAGAACCACGACGGGGCCAACGAGATCGTTAGCCAGATGGAAAAAAAGTACTATGAGGAAGTGGAGGCGCTGTATGCCACCGATAAATATAAAGAGCTGGGTCGGGAATTGATTCGCTTGCATTTTGATGAAATCAAAAGCTACACCAGAGACGTGTTTACGGTGTATGAAGAGAAAAGCATTCTGGCCCAGGGTGAGTTGATGTCTACCGCCATGGTTAATTACTATTTGCAGGAGCAGGGTGTGGCTTCGGCCTTATTGCCCGCCTTGGACTTTATGCGCACCAATAAGAATAGTGAACCCGATATGGCTTACATTCGGGAGAATCTGAATCCTTTATTGGAGGAGCAGCCCGAGGTGCAGATTTTTATTACCCAGGGTTACATTTGTCGCAATGCTTTTGGGGAGGTGGACAACCTGCAAAGGGGTGGCAGTGATTATTCCGCTTCGCTGATTGGCGCGGCAGTGGGTGCCGATGAAATTCAGATATGGACCGACATCGACGGGATGCACAACAACGATCCGCGTTATGTGGAGGGTACCAGGTCCATCGCCGAGCTGTCGTTCGATGAGGCGGCTGAGTTGGCTTATTTTGGCGCAAAAATTCTGCACCCAACCAGCGTGCTTCCAGCCAAGCTGGCCGATATTCCTGTACGCCTCCTGAGCACCCTTGATCCTTCGGCCCCCGGCACCACCATTTCGGGCAAGGAAATAAAAGGCGACATCAAAGCCATTGCTGCCAAAGACGGCATAACCGCCATTCGCATCAAATCGGGGCGCATGTTGCTGGCCTATGGTTTCATGCGTAAGGTTTTTGAAATTTTTGAGAGCTATAAAACGCCCATCGATATGATTACCACCTCCGAGGTTGGGGTGTCGGTTACCATTGATAACGACCGTCATATCGACGACATTGTGGACGACCTGAAAAAGTTTGGCACGGTGGATGTAGATCGCGATCAGGTCATCATTTGTGTGGTGGGCGACCTGGTGCGCGAAAACAAGGGCTATGCCAACCGCATTTTTAATGCCTTGCGCGACATTCCCGTACGAATGATTTCCTATGGCGGATCAGACCACAACATATCTATGCTGGTGAGTGCCGATTACAAGAAGCTGGCCCTGCGTACACTAAGTGAGAAACTATTTTAGTCCGGCCTTGTTACTTTAACAGAACAACAATTGAAACGATAAAACCATTAGAGCAGATGCAAAATTCCTTCCCATTACAGAAGTTGCAGAACATTAAGACCCCTTTTTATTATTACGATATGGAGTTGCTGGAGCGAACGCTCAAGCAAGTGCGTGAGCATTCACAGCAGCATGGTTTCGTGGTGCATTATGCCATAAAGTCCAACGCCAATCCCCGTGTTTTGGAGATGATCCGCAGCTTTGGTTTGGGGGTCGACTGTGTGAGCGGTTTTGAGGTGCAGCGTGCTCTGGATGCGGGCTTTGCCCCATCGGGTATTGTTTTTGCCGGTGTGGGGAAGGCCGACTGGGAAATAGAGTTGGGGCTCGACAACGACATTGCCTGCTTCAATGTGGAGTCGATTCCCGAATTGGAAATCATCAACGAACTGGCCGCTAAAAAGGGCAAGCATGCCCATGTGGCGCTGCGCATTAACCCCAATGTAAATGCCAAAACGCATCATTATATAACTACCGGACTTAAAGAGAATAAGTTTGGCATTAATCAGTGGGATCTGGATAAGGTGGTGGGGGTTCTGAAAAAGTTGCAGCACGTTTCTTTTGAGGGCATTCATTTTCATATAGGCTCACAAATCACCGACCTCAGTTCCTTTAAGGACTTGTGTGTTCGGGTTAATGAAATTCAGGAGTGGTTTATTCAGCAGCAGTTGTATCCACGTGTGATTAATGTGGGCGGTGGATTGGGCATCGATTATGAGGATCCCGATCAGCATCCGATTCCTGATTTCGAGAATTATTTTAAGGTTTTTAAGGAGGGTCTCACGCTACGCAACGATCAGGAAGTGCATTTTGAACTGGGTCGTTCAATTACCGGTCAGGCCGGGAGTCTGGTTACCCGCGTGCTGTACATCAAAGAGGGGGTCAAAACGAAGTTTGCCATTGTGGATGGTGGTATGACCGAGTTGATTCGTCCGGCCTTGTACCAGGCCTATCATAAAATTGAAAACATCAGCAGTGCGGCTCCGGAGGAGAAGTACGATGTAGTAGGACCCATTTGTGAGTCGTCCGACAGCTTTGGCAAGGCGGTTTCTTTGCCCAAAACTTCGCGTGGCGATTTGATTGTATTGCGTTCGGCAGGAGCATACGGCGAGGTGATGGCTTCGCAATACAACCTGCGTTCTCTGCCTGAAGCTGTATATTCTGACAAGTTGTAAAACAGTTTTTTGAGTATAAAAAAGGTCGCTGCCAAAGGGGAGCGACCTTTTTACATTTCAGAATTAGAATTCATAGTCCACACAGGCCCGTTCTTCCAAAATGGCGCGGATCTTTTGGGCGACCTTTTGGTGGTCGGGATGCACGACATACACCTGCAAGGCCTGCCAGTCGGCGAACTCAGTAAGCAGGGCCAGATCGTATTCCTCCTTGGGGTTGGCGTTGATGCCCGCTTCAATATGTTTGAGTTCCGGAATGTGGACTTTGAGCATTTCGAGCTCTTTTTTCAAGGACAGAAGCTGCTCTTGCCCGGCTTCTTGTCTGACTTCGGATTTGAATTTAAATAAAACAAGGTGCTTAATCATTGTGAAAATATTTGTTTATTTGAATTCAAATGTAATTCTTTTTAGCGACTTATGCTGATTATTGGAATCGCCGGCGGAACGGGTTCGGGAAAGACAACGGTGGTGCGCAAGATTGTGGAGCAGTTGCCACAGGGAGAAGTGGCCGTAATGGCACAGGATTCGTACTATAGAGACAGCGGACACCCTGCTTTACGGGCGCTGATGGATTTGCGTGTTTTTGCAGTTTATTGAACCGACCAAGCGTTATGCCGATCTGATTGTGCCTCAGGGGGGCAACAACAAGGCAGCCATTGATTTGCTGAGTCAGTTTATCATGAGAAACCTGAGTCAGCCCCATTAATTGTCACTTTTGATTTTTTGCTTTATGTTGAACCGTATTGCAGCTGAGCGAGTTTTGTTTATTGATGTGGAAACCGTGCCTGCGGAGTCTTCTTTTGAAGGCCTGGATGAGGATTTTAAGGCCTTGTGGACCAAGAAGTCGGCGGCTTTCCGAAAGGAGGAGGAAACGCCGTCCCAGGTTTATGAGCGGGCGGGTATTTACGCCGAGTTTGGGAAGATTGTGTGTATCTCGGCCGGTGTGATCACCGAACGGGAGGGGGCGCGCTGGTTTCGGGCAAAAAGCTTTTACGGCAGAGACGAGCGCCAGCTGCTGCTCGACTTTGGCCGGGTGCTGGATGGCTTTACTGCCCAGCCCGGACACTTTCTTTGTGGCCATAATGCCAAGGATTTTGATTTCCCATTTATAGCCCGTCGCATGCTTATAAATGGCATTAAACTGCCCCAGGCTCTGGATGTGGCGGGTAAAAAACCGTGGGAGCTTAATTTTTTAGATACGATGGACTTGTGGAAGTTTGGCGACTTTCGGCATTCCACTTCACTGGCCTTACTGGCTAAAATCCTCGGGGTGCCTACGCCTAAGGACGATATTGATGGCAGTCAGGTGGCCCGGGTGTATTACGAAGAGGACGATGTGGAGCGCATAGCCCGGTATTGTGAAAAGGACATTTTGGCTACTGCCCAGGTGTTTTTACGCCTGAAGGGCGAAGCTTTGCTGGATCCTGAGCGGGTGGAGCGGGCCTGATTACTTGCCTCGGATCAGATGAACTGGTCCCTGAAGCTTTTTCTTTTCGTTGGGATTGTAACCTTCTGCCTCTATTACATAGAAGTAAACTCCCGGTTCTGCCACTTGGTTGCCGATGGTGCCGTCCCAGCCGAGGGAGGGGTCGGTCGACTCGTAGACCTTGCGTCCCCAGCTGTTGAAAATGACCATGCTGAACTTCCGTACCGAGCGGTAATACACACGAAATTCGTCGTTGGCCCCGTCGTTATTGGGAGTAAAGGCATTGGGAGCCTCCACCGCCATCTCGGTGATGGTGACGACCAAATGGTTGTCGATGCTTTCGCAGCCGTGAGCCGATTGTACCCGTAAAGTGACTGTGTCTTGTCCAACGGCAGTGAAAACATGAAAAGGGTCCCGTGTAACGGAGGTGCGACCGCCAAAATCCCATTCCCAGCTGCTTACAGGTCCTTCGCTTTCGTCGGTAAAGCGAAGTTCAAAGGGTGCAGAGCCCTCTGCTTCACTATGTCCTTCATGGGCTACATCGGGCTTTGTGGACTCGTAGGAGTAGTTTGCCTTTACAGCAATGGCGGTGTGTGCCAGGTCCTCGCTTTGGACCTCCAGGTTAAGGGCCGGCAGGGAGGCTTTTACGCTGTAGTGGCGGTCGATGGTAGGGGCGTCTGTCACCAGGCGATCTGTATGCTCATCCAGTACTTCAGTTTCGGCCTGCCATTCGAAGTGCAGGGGATAGGAAACCGTAGACTGTTGTCCGTTGGTATCGAAATATTCTAAAACGCGGGTTTCGGTGCTCGCCAATAGTTCAAGAAGGTCGCAGTTGTCGTTTTCAATGCTGATGGTCAGCGCGTTTATTTGGGCCTGGAAAACCCAGCAACGATGCTGCTCCAGTAACTCGTTGGTGTCCAACTTCCGGATGTTCAGTAAAATGCCTCCTTCTGAAGCAGGCATGTAGGTGGAGATGTTGCCGGTGGCCAGGGGAACCGACCAGGTGCCCGATGTTTTGTTGTAGCCGAGCCATTCGTAAATGAAATTGTTCTGGTTTTCGGGGGCCTGTAGTATCAGTGTGCCCAATTGCTTCACCAGAAAGATGGAGTCGGACGACGCCAGTTCGTTGGGCACGTTGATGTAGCTTGTGCCTGGGGCAGTGCTGATTTGTGCCTGAGTTATTAGTGTTGCACCCGGCAAAAGCAGCAGCAGTAAAAAGATGTAGAGGCTTGATTTCATATACAGGCGAATATACAGTTTTTGTCGCAACAATTACTAACGGATTTGTTCGGGAATAATTGTATTTTTGTTGTTTACCCATTCATTTAAAATCTTCAAAAGACGAGAAAAGTGCAGGATTATCTTGATCAGTTGAATGAGGCGCAAAGGTCTGCCGTAACCACCATTGACGGTCCCACCCTGGTGGTGGCGGGTGCCGGTTCGGGCAAGACCAGGGTGTTGACTTATCGAATTGCTTACCTTTTGCAGCAGGGGGTGCCGCCCTGGAGGGTGTTGGCCTTGACTTTTACCAATAAAGCGGCGCGGGAGATGAAGGAGCGCATTGCTGCCCTGACCGGAAAAGAGGTGGCTTCTCGCTTGTGGATGGGTACTTTTCACTCTGTTTTTGCACGTATTCTTCGTGTGGAGGCGGAGCATCTCAAATTTCCATCGAGTTTTACCATTTACGATACGGCCGATTCCAAGAGTTTGATTAAGAGCATACTTAAGGAGCTGCAGATTACCGATAAGGAGTATAAGCCGGGTTTGATCCTTTCGCGCATATCTGCCGCCAAAAACGATTTGGTTTTGCCGGCTGCCTATGCACGCGACACCCATCGTTTGGCGGCCGATCGGGCCGCCAAAGTGCCCATGGTGTATGAAATTTATCTTCGATATTTGCGGGCCTGCCTGCAAGCCGGCGCTATGGATTTTGACGATTTGCTCTTAAATACCAATCTGCTTTTTCGGGACCATCCCGAGGTTCTGGCCAAATATCAGGCCCAGTTTCAGTATTTGTTGGTGGATGAGTACCAGGATACCAATTTCTCGCAGTACCTGATTGTACGTAAGCTGGCCGAGCAGCATAAAAATGTTTGCGTGGTGGGTGATGATGCCCAAAGTATCTACAGTTTCCGGGGGGCAAAAATTGAAAACATTCTGAATTTTCGCAACGATTATCCGGGCTATCATTTGTTTAAACTGGAGCAGAATTACCGGTCGACGCGCAACATTGTCAATGCTGCGAACAGCATCATCGCCAATAATAAAGGACAAATTCCGAAGGTGGTTTTTTCGGATAAGGAAGAGGGCGAAAAACTGAAAGTGCTGCAAGCCTATTCCGATGTGGAAGAAGGTTATATGGTGGTTAAGGAGTTACAGAATCGAAGGCTCAACGCGACTTGCGCCTATGCCGATTTTGCCATTTTGTATCGTACCAATGCCCAGTCGAGGATTTTTGAGGAGGCCCTGCGCAAAAATAATGTTCCCTACCGTATGTATGGCGGTCTTTCCTTTTATCAGCGCAAGGAAATAAAAGATCTTTTGGCCTACCTGCGTATGGTTATCAATCCCCGCGATGGCGAGGCGCTTAAGCGCATCATCAATTATCCGGCAAGGGGCATTGGTAAAACCACGATGGACCGACTGGAAAAGGCCGCAGCGGACAATCAGCTGAGTCTTTGGGAGGTGTTGACGCATCCCGAATTGGGGCGTGTGGGCTTTAATGCCGGAACGCTGAAAAAGCTGGGTGCTTTTGTGCAATTGATTAAGAGTTTTGAGCGCCTGTTGCCCGTGATGAATGCTTACGAACTGACTACAGAGGTGGTGGCGCAATCGGGCATACTCAAAGATCTGCACATGGATAAGAGCACGGAAGGGCAAACGCGGGTCGAAAACCTGGACGAATTACTTAATGGGGTCAGGGAATTTACTGAGGAGCGTATCGAAAGCGGAGCGGACAACAAACTGGTGAATTTTCTGGAAGAAGTGGCTTTGCTGACCGACATGGACCAGGGCGATACAGAGGATACCGATCGGGTAACCCTGATGACCATTCACTCGGCCAAGGGACTTGAGTTTCCCTATGTGTTTATTGCCGGGGTGGAGGAAGGGCTCTTCCCTTCTCCCATGTCGGGCAACAGTGAACAGGGCCTGGAGGAAGAGCGTCGCCTCTTTTACGTAGCCGTTACCCGTGCCGAGAAGCAGGTTACCCTGTCGTACGCCCGCAGTCGTTTTAAGTATGGGGAGCATAATTTTGTTACCCCGAGTCGTTTTCTTAAGGATATAGACCCTGCTTATCTGGATGGGGTGGAGACCGCTGTTGGCGGTCGCCCCGCTGTTGCAAGCGGCGCTCGTTTTAAGCGGAGCTTTGAGGGTGGCAATAGAAGTGCAGCTGCAAAACGCAGCTTCTCGTTTCAGGAGGAGTCTCCGGTGCGTAAGCCGGCCTTCAGCGCTGAGACCTTTGGCGGCACCGGTGGCGACATTTCGGTGGGAAGCAGAGTGGCGCACGAGCGCTTTGGCCAGGGAGAAGTACTGTCCCTGGAAGGGCAGGCCCCTAACCTTAAAGCGATGATAGCCTTCGATAATGCCGGCACCAAACAATTGTTGCTAAAGTTTGCCAAACTGAGATTATTGTCTTAATTTTGGCAATTGATCTGACCTTCTGTCGTTTGGGCCGGCCGTGATGAACTTGCCTCCTTCGGTCCCCGACTATTAGAACAAGAAATACACATCAATTCTTTTTAATGGATTATAATTCAACACGCAGTCCCCTTGTGATGCCGGAATACGGCCGGCACATTCATAAGATGGTGGAGCACGCCAAGGGACTCGAAAGTCGTGAAGAGCGCACCCGCTGTGCCCACGCCATAGTTTCGGTGATGGGAAATTTGTTTCCCCACCTGCGAGACGTAAGTGATTTTAAACATAAGCTTTGGGACCATCTGGCCATAATGTCGGATTTTAGTCTGGATATCGATTATCCTTATGAGATTCCTCAGGCTTCTAATTTCACCTCTCGTCCCGAAACCGTTCCCTACAACGATTACCACATGCGCTTTAAGCACTATGGCCGCCTGATTGAGCAGATGATTGCCAAGGCAGTAGTCATGGAGGAAGGAGAGCTGAAGAATCATTTGATTGCTTTGATCGCTTACCACATGCGGAAGTCGCTCTTTAATTGGAACAGAGACAATGCGACGGATGAACGGGTGCTGAACGATTTGCGCATGCTTTCCAAAGGGGCGCTTGAGCCCACGATGGAACAGGTGCAGGCCATCGAGTTTAAAGAGGCCAATCTTCCGCAGCCAGTGCATCAGGGCAACAACGCGGCAGGCAACCAAAGTCACGGCAACAATCGTCAGCGCCGTAAATTTTATACCCGGAAAGACGGCAACAACTGGAATCGTAAAGGTTGAGGCATGAGCAGTTTTGAGATCAACGGACCCTGCCGGATGTCCGGCGAAATAACCCCCCAGGGGGCAAAGAATGAAGCCTTGCAGGTTATTTGTTCCTGTTTGTTGACCGACGAAGAGGTCTGCATAGATAATATTCCGGACATACTCGATGTTAACCACCTGATCAGCCTTCTGGGCGAACTGGGTGTGGAGGTGGTGAAGCACAGCCGGAACAAATACAGCTTTAAGGCAGACAAGGTGGATCTGGCGTATATGCAGACCCCGGCCTTCAGGCAACGGGCATCCTCCTTAAGGGGTTCAATAATGATAATGGGCCCCCTGCTTGCTCGTTTTGGCAAAGCTTACTTTCCTAAGCCGGGAGGCGATAAAATCGGGCGCAGAAGGCTCGATACCCATTTCTATGGCTTTGAGAAGCTGGGCGCCCGCTTCGAGTTTTTACCCGATGAGATTTTCTATACCGTTCATGCCGAAACACTCCGGGGGACCTACATCCTGCTGGATGAGGCTTCGGTTACCGGAACGGCCAATGTGGTGATGGCTGCCGTGTTGACTCCGGGGACCACCACCATCTACAATGCGGCCTGTGAGCCCTATTTGCAGCAGCTCTGTCGCTTGCTCAACCTGATGGGGGCCCGTATTTCCGGAGTGGGATCTAATCTGCTTAGTATAGAAGGGGTGGAGCGTTTACACGGCGCAGCACATCGCATTTTGCCCGACATGATTGAAGTAGGCAGCTTTATTGGAATGGCTGCCATGACGCAAAGTGAACTCACCATCAAGGACGCTGCGCCCTCCGAGTTGGGCGTTATTCCGCTTGCGTTTAAGCGTATGGGGATACAGCTGGAGATTCGTGGTGAGGATATTTATGTACCGGCTCAGGAAAATTATGAAATTGAAACCTTTATTGATGGTTCCATCATGACCATTGCGGATGCGCCCTGGCCAGGGTTAACGCCCGACTTGCTGAGCGTATTTTTGGTGGTGGCTACCCAGGCTAAAGGCAGTGTGCTGATTCATCAAAAGATGTTCGAGAGCAGGCTCTTCTTTGTGGATAAGCTTATTGACATGGGGGCCAGTATCATACTGTGTGACCCGCACCGGGCTACGGTAATTGGTCATAATCATGCCACCTCACTTCGGGGCAGTGTGATGACCTCGCCGGACATTAGGGCCGGGGTGGCTTTGTTGATTGCCGCCCTGTCGGCAAAGGGAAAGAGTGTAATTCATAATATTGAGCAAATTGACAGGGGCTATGAGGATATTGATAAACGCCTTAATCTGCTGGGAGCTGACATTCGTCGTGTTTAACAGGTAGTTCGTAAACAGATGGGGCTCATTAGTCATTTTTGTGCCTTTTTAACAAAGCGCCAACATGCTGGTAAAGAGCATGTTGGCGCTGTTCGTTTATAATATACTGGTTTTATTTAACTTTTGCAAACAACTTGGTTTGGTTTTTGACTGTTTTGTAGCATATTTTTGCAGCGTTAATTCATCGGTCAACAATTCCGGGGACTTCGTCTAAAATTACGACGAGGTACCAATTAAAAAACAGAATTTTGCACCGTAGTTATTCACGAAATTAAAACACATGAGATTTAAAGCAGTAGCAACAGCAATTTTTACGGGTCTTTGTTTCCTGTCCTTTATGAACAGCTCTTCGGAGCCATCTGTGGGACTGATGGTGGGTGACAAGGCGCCGGAAATTGAGGGTAATCTGCTGGACGGGACCCGCTTTTCTTCTTCCGAATGGGAGGGAAAAATGGTGTTGGTCGACTTTTGGGCGTCGTACGACGCACCATCCAGGGTGAACAATTATAGAAAAAAGCAGCTGCTTGAGCAGTACAAGAATGCCCTTTTCCTGAATGGGGAAGGATTGGAAGTTATTAGTGTCTCGCTCGACTGGTTCAAGAGTCCCTTATACAATTCCATTGAAAGGGATCAGTTGGAAGATTTTGCACATATGTGCGACTGGAAAGGAAGCGATTCGCCGCTGGCGAAGGCTTTTCAAGTGGAGGGTCCTTCCGAGGTCTTTCTTTTGGATGGTTCTGGTCGTATCGTTGAGCGGGGTAATGATTTGGAGGAGATTGCTGTGACCCTGAACCGGCTGGCGACTGTTGATCAGACGCGTTTTGCGGCCTACAGGCGTTAGTCCCTCTACAGTAAACAGTTATTTATTTTTGGGATTAAGTAACTTGAAGAAAGACAGTGTCGGTTTACCGACACTGTCTTTGTCATTGTAACAGGTAGGCCAGGTGCTTTTCGGCTTTCCCTGTCAAAATGTCTTAAGGGGTCAAATTGGCAAAAAAATTGAGTAGTTTTGCAGGATTCAATAAAGAACGTCTATAAAAAATACCAGATATGAGCAAGAAACAAACAAAAGGTAAGGAAAAGGACCTGAAAAAGGAAGTGGGGCAGGATGCTCACAGCACTGAAGCGCCCCTTGATGCGGAACAAGTGAAGGAGGAGAACGGTGGCGAAACGGATGCAAGTGTTGAAGAAGCTGCGGAAGCTGCAGAGGGGGTTCCCTGCGAAGAAGACAGAATGGCCGAGCTGGAGAAGCAGGTTGCCGAATTGAACGATAAGCATTTGCGTCTGGTGGCCGAATACGACAACTATCGTCGGCGCACGCTAAAGGAGAAGATGGATTTGAGCAAGAGTGCCGGAGAAAAGATTTTCAGCGGCATGTTGCCCGTGGTTGATGATTTTGAAAGGGCCCTGCAGTATCTGGAGGCGGCTTCTGATTTGGAAGCTGTGAAAGAAGGAATAAACCTGATTTACAATAAATTCCTGGCTTACTTGTCGCGCCATGGCGTTCAGGTTATGGAAACCAGGGAGGTGGCTTTTGATGCCGATATGCATGAAGCAGTAACCAAGATTCCTGCCCCGAGCGAAGACCTTAAGGGTAAAATTCTGGACTGTGTAGAGAAGGGATATTTGCTGGATGATAAGGTCATTCGTTTTCCCAAGGTGGTAGTAGGAGAATAACAATAAAGTACCCGATATGTCAAAAAGAGATTATTACGAAATACTGGAAGTAAGTAAGAATGCTTCCGCAGACGAAATCAAAAAGGCCTACCGCAAGAAAGCCATACAATTTCACCCCGATAAAAATCCGGGCAATAAGGAGGCGGAAGAAAAGTTTAAGGAAGCTGCTGAGGCCTATGAGGTGTTGAGCAATGAGGACAAGCGCAGACGTTACGACCAGTACGGACATGCCGGTGTTGGCGGCGCCTCGGGAGGCGGCGGCTTTGGTGGCGGTATGAGCATGGACGACATCTTTTCGCATTTCGGTGATATTTTTGGCGGTGGCTTTGGTGGTTTTGGTGGCGGTTTTGGCGGTTTTGGCGGAAGTCGTGGCGGCCAGCGTGTCAATAAAGGCTCCAACCTCAGGGTTAAAGTGAAACTGACCCTGCAGGAGATTGCCAATGGTGTTGAAAAGAAGATTAAGGTAAAAAAGTATGTAAGTTGCAGCCACTGTAAAGGCACGGGAGCCGCCAACGGTTCTTCTTACAGCGATTGTTCCACTTGTCGTGGTACGGGTCAGGTTACGCGCATCAGCAATACGATACTGGGACAGATGCAAACAACTTCGACCTGTCCCACCTGTCAGGGCGAAGGGAAAATCATCACCCATAAGTGTGCCGAGTGTAACGGAGAAGGTTTGATGCGTCAGGATGAGGTGGTGACCATTCAGATTCCTGCCGGTGTAGAGGAAGGTATGCAGCTTTCTGTTTCGGGTAAGGGAAATGCTGCCCGCCGCGGGGGTATCAACGGCGACTTGCTGGTGCTGATTCAGGAAGAGGCGCATCCCGATTTGATCAGGGAGGGCAGTGATTTGATTTATAACCTGGTATTGAGTGTGCCGGATGCCATTTTGGGCGCAGCTGTGGAAATTCCTACGGTGGAAGGCAAGGTGAAGGTTAAAATTGAGGGCGGCACGCAGCCGGGTAAAATTTTGCGTTTGAAGGGAAAGGGTCTGCCCGAAATCAATGGCTACAGACGTGGCGATTTGCTGGTGCGGATAAATGTTTACATTCCCAAGGATTTGTCCAAGGAGGATATTCGTTTGGTGGAGAAGCTTCGGGAGTCGGAGGGTTTTGTCCCCGGTGCCGATGCCGGCCAGAATTTTTTCAGCCGGATGAAAAACATGTTTGAATAAGTAAGGCTTCATGAATATTCAACAACTGGAGTATGTTGTGGCGCTGGATGAGCACCGGCATTTTGTAAGCGCTGCCGAAAGCTGTTTTGTTACCCAGCCCACCCTTACCATGCAGCTGCGCAAATTGGAAGAAGAACTGGGGGTTCAGCTTTTTGACCGTTCGCGCAAACCCTTGAAACCGACAGCCGAAGGGGAGTTGTTTATTGTCAGGGCGCGCAGGATATTACGGGAAATCAATGAGCTTCATGGTGCCTTGAATGGGGAGAAAAATACCCTGGAGGGGGAATACCGCCTGGGGATTATTCCCACCCTGGCGCCGCATCTGTTGCCGCTCTTCCTCCCTGCCTTCGCCAGCCGTTTCCCCAACACGCAGCTGCGTATTGAGGAGATGGAGTCGGAAGGCATCATTAAAGCTTTACAGGAAGACCGGCTGGATTTGGCCATAATGGCCACTCCTTCCGGAGAGCGCGATCTGGAAGAGGTCGTTTTGTTTCATGAGGCTTTTGTGTTTTATGGACCGGAGGGCCACCCGCTGCTTAAAGAAGAGGAGTTGTCGTCTGATTTGCTGGATGTGGCCCAGGTCTTGTTGCTGTCAGAAGGACACTGTTTTCGCTCTCAGGCCTTGAATCTTTGCAAGAGTCAGCTGAGTCACCCCGCCTTTAATTTTCACTACGAAAGCGGCTCTATCGATACGCTTAAGGCTTTGGTCCGTAAAGGAGTGGGCTATACCTTGGTGCCTGAGCTGGCCCTTGGAGCCGCGGATGCACCCCATATTAAACGTTTTGCGCAGCCCCAGCCGGTTCGTGAAGTGAGTCTGGTTTGTCACCGCAGTTTCAACCGCAGTTTGTTGTTGGAGGCCATCAAGAATTTGGTGCGGGAGCACCTTCCGGCACACATTACACGGCCACGGGAGATTGTGAAAATTAAGTGGCGTTAATTGCCTCGTTTTGTCTGCTACGGGTAGTCAACCCAGGGGCTTTTTTGTTGAAATATTTGACATTGTCGGTATTATTGACAAAATTACCACTTGTTTTATTAATCTTAATGAAAACATCATGACCAGAAATTTTAAGAAAATTACTTTCGCCGCGCTTATGCTGGCTCTTGTAATGAGTGGCTGTAAGTCCCTCACCGGAACGCAGAAGGGTGCCATAATTGGCACCGTAGGAGGTGCCGCTGCTGGGGCCATCGTAGGGCGTACCGCCGGGAATACGGCTGTAGGTACGGCTGTTGGTGCTACCGTGGGTGGCGTAACCGGTGCCATTATTGGCAACAAAATGGACAAGCAGGCCGAGGAAATGAAGGCCAAAGTGCCCGAAGCTACGGTGGAGCGCGTGGGTGAAGGCATCGTTGTTGAATTGCCCAACAACATCCTTTTTGGTTTCGACAGCTTCGACCTGTCGGCTGAGGCCAAAGGGAATTTGGATAAAATGATGACGGTTTTCACCTCCTATCCCGATACCGATATAGAGGTGCAGGGGCACACCGACAGCAGTGGGGCCGAGTCCTACAACCAAACGCTTTCAGAGCGCAGGGCCAATGCGGTGACTTCCTATCTGTTGGGTAAAGGAATCGCATCAGCGCGTATTAAGACCGTAGGTTATGGGGAGACTTCACCCAAGTATTCCAACGATTCTGCTGAAGG